>PJUC01000021.1_pt1 | contig 243112 bp, 226 predicted proteins | sample 1512161 | NCBI WGS metagenome assembly PJUC01 (sample SAMN08177676, study PRJNA422409) | Soil metagenome, whole genome shotgun sequencing project. | isolation source: Soil enriched on filter paper | place: USA: Madison | collected 2015-01-15 | reverse complement strand
TCTCCAGCACCAGCGCCGACTTCCGCCGGGCCGTCCAACGCTTGATCTCTTCTTCCATCACTTGGCTCATCGTGCTCTCCGTGAAAAGGTAGCACCTGAGCAGGAAATCACTGGGTCATTACATGCGCACGCGTTGCGGAGCGAAAAGGTCCGTCAACGCGCGCGCGTCATCCGCGCCGCATAGCCCCGGCATGCAACAAAGTCCGGGCAGGCAACGATCAGCCTGGCGAACGCGGCGTGTCTTGCGCTGCCTACCTCACGCGGGGCCCCATCCCTGCGCATGGAGGGTGTGGACGCGGTGGGCATTCCGGGCGCGCGCAGGGATGTCGGTACGCCGCGACCTGCTGGCCATGGGAATGGCTAAGGCATCGCGCGCTCGAGGCCGACCGGTCGGCGGTCGGAGCCGGGCACGCAAGCACAAGCGCGTGAAGCCGCGACGGCTACCTATTTCACCTGCTGCTTGCCGAGCTTGCGGGCCAGGGTGCGGCGATGCATCCCGAGCCGCCGGGCGGTCTCGGATACGTTGAAGCCGGTCTCGGCCAGCACTTCGTGGATGCGCTCCCACTCCAGTGTCTTGATCGAGGTGGGACGCTCGCCCAGCCCCACTTCGGCATTGCCTTCGGCCCGGCCGAAGGCCGCTTCGATGTCATCGGTGTTCGAGGGTTTGGCCAGGTAGTGGCATGCGCCCAGCTTGATGGCCTCCACCGCGGTGGCGATGCTCGCATAGCCTGTCAGCACCACGATCAGCATGTCCGGATCGCGTTCGTGCAGTGCCTGGACGCAGGCCAGGCCAGAGCTCCCGCCGGCCAGCTTGAGGTCGACGACCGCATAGCCCGGCGCGAAGTTCTCCAGAGTGGAATCGAGGTCGGCCTGCCCGGAGACATGTCTGACCTGGTAGCCGCGCCTTTCGAAGGAGCGCACCAGGGTGCGCGCGAAAGCCTCGTCGTCTTCGACGACCAGCAGCCTGCGCGGCTGCGCTGCGATCTCATTCATCGTCATCGGCATCCGGGTCAGGTGGCTCGGGCGTTGGCGGGGCGAGGGCCGAGAGGGGGAGTTCCAGGACCACGCAGGCGCCCGTGGGGGAGCGGTTGGCGGCGCTCAGGTGGCCGCCGAGGCTGCGGGCAACGTTGAGCGACAGGAACAGGCCCAGGCCGCCGCCGGGGCGGCCCTTGCTGGAATTGTAGGGCTTGCCGAAGTTGGCCAGCGTGCCGGCGCTGAATCCCTGGCCGTTGTCGCTGACCTCCAGGACCAGAAGCTGGCCATCCTGGCCGCCGCGACGCACCTCCATGCCCACCCAGTCAGGGGATGCCTCCAGCGCGTTGTCCAGGATGTTGCCGATCATCTGCTTGAGCCCGGAGTCGGAAATGATCGCCACGTCGGCATCCAGGTGCCGGCGATAGTCCAGCGTGCGCACCGGGCGGGTCGCGCTCCATTCACTGACCAGGCTGTCCAGGAAGGTCGCGAGCGTGGTCTGGGCGGGCGCTTCGCCGCGCGCATCGCCGGCCGACAGCAGGATGCCGGTCACGATCGACTTGCAGCGGCCCAGCTGGGCCTGCATCTCGTCAAGGTCCTGCTGCAGCTCGGGGTGCTCGGTGAATGGTGCCATGCGTCGCCAGTCGCCGAGCAGTACTGAAAGCGTGGCAAGCGGCGTCCCCAGCTCGTGGGCGGCGCCGGAGGCCAGCAAGCCCATGCGGACGATATGTTCTTCCTCCACCGCCTGCCGGTGCAGGTCCGCCAGTCGCGTGTCGCGGTCACGCAGGATGCGCGCGATGCGGCCGATGAACAGCGCCGCCAGGGTTGCCGTCAGCAGGAAACAGGCCAGCAGCCCCTGCACGTAGGGGTCGGCGACCCCGCGCGCAGGATAGGCCTGGATGGTCACCGGACCGGGGAAGATCACCAGGCCCAGGACCCCTGCACAGGAGGCCCCCACCACGACCCAGCCGGCCCATGCCGGCAGCAGGACCGCGCCCAAGGCCACCTGCAGCAGGTACAGGAACACGAACGGATTGGTAATGCCGCCACTTAGGTAGAGCTGTGCGCTCAGGGCGGCGACGTCCACCAGCAAGGCCGCGAGCAGCGCCAGGTCTCCGACCTCCTGGCGGGGCCGCCAGAACACCAGGCAGGCCAGGTTGAAGGCCGCCAGGCAGCCGGCAATGCCCAGCATGGTGACCAGCGGCAGCTGGATGCCCAGAGCGAAATGGACGAAGCCGATGGTCGCCATCTGCCCGACGATCGCGTACCAGCGCAGCTCGATGAGCTGCTGCATGTTGCGCATGCCCGCGCCGCGGGCGGTGTCACTGCTGGCCGACTGCAGGGCAGCCGGGTCAGCGCCCGCGGCCGTCGTTGGAACGGGTGGATCCATGCGAAAGCTCCTTGCTGCGCTGGCGCCAGTGCCGGCGGATCCGGCCTTCCTCGAGCGCAAAGCGCCAGGCGCCGAAGGCCACCAGCAGGGCCAGCGCGAACCAGGTCAGCGCGTACTGCAGATGGTGGTCCCGGAACCGTACCACCGTCAGGCCGCCCCGCGGCCAGGGAGAGTCCGCGTCGGCGGCGGACGCTGCGTCCGCGTCGATGAAATAGGGCAGTGCGGCCTCCAGGCCGTGGCGGGCCGCGATGGCGTCCACGTCGCGGGAGTACCAGCGGTCCCGGGCGGGATCGTTGCGGCGCAGGAACCCGCCCGCCGGCTCGGTCAGCCTCAGCAGCCCGGTGACCTGGACCGGCTCCCCGGTCGGAGGGCCTGCCGGCTGCCACGCCTCGGGCACATAGCCCAGATTGACCAGGACCACGCTGCCGTCATCGAGACGCAAGGGGCGCATCAGCCAGTGGCCGGCGCCGGCCTCGGTCAGGGCCTGCACCCGCGCATCGGCGCCGGCGACCCATCGGCCGTGCGCGACGACGCGCCGGTATTCGTGGTCGCGCGGAGCGGAGCCCTGCCAGCTGGTCCGATCGGGAGTCGGGACCGGATCGGCGTGGACGCGCGCGTCCACGCGCCCGATCAGGTCGTGTTTCCAGCCCATGCGCTGCACCTGCCAGACGCCGAGCAGGCCGAACAACGTGAAGCCGACCAGGAAGGCCACCGCGAGCACGGCGGTGGCCACGGCCCCGTGGGGCTGGCGGATCGTGCCGGCGTCATGCGGGGTGGTCATGGCGAGGTTCCAGTGGGCCCGGACCACCAGCGTGGCGCACGCGCCGGCAATGCCACGTCAGGGGCTGATACGGGCGTCGTGCGGGGTCATGTGCGGCATCATGTTGGTGTTCATGTGGTGCATCACCCACAGCGAGCCGGCCAGCACGATGACCACCAGTACGACGGTGAACATCAATGCCAGCATGTTCCAGCCGCCTTCCGACCGGGCGTTCATGTGCAGGAAGTAGACCATCTGGACCACGATCTGGACCACGGCGAAGCCGAGGATGACCAGGGCCGTGGTGCCGGAGTCCGGGATCACGTTGCCCATTACCAGCCAGAACGGGATCGCGGTGAGGATGACCGACAGGACGAAGCCGATCACATAGTCGCGCAGGCTGCCATGGGAGCCTGCGTCGTGCGCGTGATGCTCGCCGCCGTGCTCGTCGTGGACATGTCCGGCGGACGTGGCGGCGTGGGGGTCGTGGGGCTGGCTCACGGCAGCACTCCCATCAGGTAGACGAAGGTGAAGACGCCGATCCACACGACGTCGAGGAAATGCCAGAACATCGACAGGCACAGCAGGCGGCGACGGTTCGCCTCGTGCAGGCCGTACCGGTTCACCTGGACCATCAGCACCACCAGCCAGACGATGCCGAAGGCCACGTGCAGGCCATGGGTGCCGACCAGGGCGAAGAACGAAGACAGGAACGCGCTGCGCTGCGGGCCCGCGCCCACGTGCAGCAGGTGTGCGAACTCGTACATCTCCAGCCCGAGGAAGGCCAGGCCGAACAGGCCGGTCACCGCGAGCCAGCCGAGCACGCCGGCCTTGTTGCGACGTTGCATGGCCAGCATCGCGAAACCGTAGGTGATCGACGAGAACAGCAGCATCGCCGTGTTGGCCGCCACCAGCGGCAGGTCGAACAGCTCCGCGCCGGTGGGCCCTGCGGCGTAGCTGCGACCCAGCACGCCGTAGACGGCGAACAGGCAGGCGAAGATGAGCAGGTCGCTCATCAGGTAGATCCAGAACCCGAGCAGGGTGCCGTTCTGCGGATGGTGATGCCCGGCGGTGTCGTAGAACCGGTTCGGGTCGCCGACCAGCGGCGAGGAGGCGAGGGCGGCGTCAGACATGGGCGTTCTTCAGCAGTTCGGTACGGGCGGCTTCGGTCTCGGCCACGGTCTCGGCCGGGATGTAGTAGTCGCGCTTGTAGTTGAAGGTGTGCACGATCGAGGCGACCACCGTGGCGGCGAACGAAGCGGCCGCCAGCCACCAGATGTGCCAGACCAGGGCGAAGGCGCACAGGGTGGACAGGCCCGCGATCACCACGCCGGCGGCGGTGTTCTTCGGCATGTGGATCGGGGTGAAGCCGGACAGCGGACGCTTGGCCCCGCGCTGCTTCATGTCCCACCACGCGTCGTTGTCGTGCACCACCGGGGTGAAGGCGAAGTTGTAGTCAGGCGGCGGCGAGGAGGTGGACCACTCCAGGCTGCGGGCGTCCCAGGGATCACCGGTCACGTCGCGCAGGGCTTCGCGGTTGCGGAAGCTGACGTAGATGCAGATCAGGAAGCAGGCGATGCCGATGGCGATCAGCACCGCGCCGAAGGCGGCGATGACGAACCAGATCTGCAGGGACGGGTCGGTGAAGTGGCTTACACGACGGGTCACGCCCATCAGGCCCAGCACGTACAACGGGGTGAATGCGAACCAGTAGCCGGCCAGCCAGAACCAGAACGACATCTTTCCCCAGAAGTCGTTGAGCTTGAAGCCGAACGCCTTCGGGAACCAGAAGGTCATGCCGGCGAACAGGCCGAACACCACCCCGCCGATGATCACGTTGTGGAAGTGGGCGATCAGAAACAGGCTGTTGTGCAGCACGAAGTCGGCAGGCGGAACGGCCAGCAACACGCCGGTCATGCCGCCGACCACGAAGGTGACCATGAAGCCGATCGTCCACAGCATCGGCACCTCGAAGCGGATGCGCCCGCGGTACATGGTGAACAGCCAGTTGAAGATCTTCGCGCCGGTGGGGATCGAGATGATCATCGTGGTGATGCCGAAGAACGAGTTGACGCTCGCCCCGGACCCCATGGTGAAGAAGTGGTGCAGCCACACCAGGTAGGACAGGATCGTGATGCACACCGTGGCGTAGACCATCGAGCTGTAGCCGAACAGGCGCTTGCCCGAATAGGTCGAGACGATCTCCGAGAACACGCCGAACAGCGGCAGGATCAGGATGTAGACCTCCGGGTGGCCCCAGATCCAGATCAGGTTCACGTACATCATCGGGTTGCCGCCCAGGTCGTTCGTGAAGAAGTTGGTCCCCACGTAACGGTCCAGGGTGAGCAGGGCCAGCACCGCGGTCAGCACCGGGAAGCTCACCACGATCAGCACGTTGGTGCACAGCGCGGTCCAGGTGAACACCGGCATCTTCATCAGTGTCATGCCCGGCGCGCGCATCTTGACGATGGTCACCAGCAGGTTCACGCCGGACAGCAATGTGCCCACGCCTGCTATCTGCAGCGCCCAGATGTAGTAGTCCATACCCACGTCGGGGCTGTAGTCGATGCCCGAAAGCGGCGGGTAGGCCAGCCAGCCGGTCTTGGCGAACTCGCCCACGAACAGCGACACCATGACCAGGCCCGCGCCCGCCGTGGTCATCCAGAAGCTGAAGTTGTTGAGGAACGGGAATGCAACGTCGCGGGTGCCGATCTGCAGCGGCACCAGGTAGTTCATCAGGCCGGTGACCAGGGGCATGGCCACGAAGAAGATCATGATCACGCCGTGGGCAGTGAACACCTGGTCGTAGTGGTGCGGTGGCAGGTAGCCCAGGTTGTCACCGAAGGCCATGGCCTGCTGCATGCGCATCATCAGCGCGTCGGCGAAGCCGCGCAGCAGCATCACCAGGCCCAGCACCATGTACATGATGCCGATCTTCTTGTGATCGATGCTGGTGAACCAGTCGCGCCACAGGGTGCCCCAGAGCTTGTACTTGGTGATCAGCGCGACCACGGCCAGGCCGGCGACGCAGGTGCCGATGAAGGCCGACAGGATCACCGGGTCGTGCAACGGGAACGATTCCCAGCCCAGGTAGCCGGTCAGCGGGTTGTACGGGGCGGAGGTGGAATGCGGGGAGGACATGTTTCTGGACTTCCGTCGTCAGGCCGGCGTCCCGCGGGGCGGGGCGCCGTCAAACCGCTCAGGGAGCGGAGCGGGAGAGGGTGGTGGCCAGGCCGGGGGCGGGGGCGTCACCGGCGGCGCACATGGACGACTGCACGTAGAGGCCGCCGCGCACGTCGCCGCGGGTGCGTGCCTCCAGGCCTTCCATGCGGGTGCGGCCGGGGCCGTTGCCGGCGTCGATGGCCATCATCTCGTGCATGCACATCTGGCGCGGGTCCACGCAACGGTTGAGCACGGCGCCGTACAGGGCCGGGTCGACCGAGCCGAAATGGTGCACCGGCTCGCTGGCGCTGGGCTTCTCCAGCTCCAGGTAGGAATCACGGCCCAGCGCCTGGCCGCTGTCGCGGACCCTGCCGACCCACTGCTCGAACCCCGACTGGTCCAGCGCGTGGAACGCGAAGCGCATGCCGGAGAACCCGGCGCCGCTGTAGTTGGACGACAGGCCCTCGTACTGGCCTTCGGTGCCGATGACCGCGTGCAGCTCGGTCTGCATGCCGGGCATGGTGTAGATCATGCCCGCCAGCGCCGGTACGTAGAACGCGTTCATCACGGTGGAGGAGGTGAGCTTGAAATGGATCGGGCGGTCCACCGGTGCCGCCAGCTCGTTCACCGTCGCTATGCCCTGCTCGGGATAGATGAACAGCCACTTCCAGTCCAGCGAGACCACTTCCACCACCAGCGGCTCCACGCCTTCGGGCACCGGCTTGCCCTCGGCGATGCGGTCCAGCGGGCGGTACGGGTCCAGGGTGTGGGTGCTGATCCAGGTCACCGCGCCGAGGGCGATGATGATCAGCAAGGGCGCCGACCACACCACCAGCTCCAGCTGCAGGGAGTGGTCCCAGTCCGGCTTGTAGGTTGCCTTGGTGTTCGAGGCCCGGTAGCGCCAGGCGAAGAACAGGGTCAGGGCGATCACCGGGACGATGATGATCAGCATCAGCACCGTGGCGATGATGATCAGGTTGCCCTGCTGCCTGGCCACGTCGCCGGGGGCGTTGAGCAGGATGGTATTGCAGCCGCCCAGCAACAGGGCCAGGCTGGCAGCCGCCAGGAGGCGGCCGGGGATCTTGGAAAGGGACATCGTGCTTGGTTTCGCGCTTGGCGGGGGTGCGCTGCACTGCGCACTCTAGCGCCGGGGCCGCCCGGGGGCGATTGGACGTTTTGTCCTATGGCCGCGCCTCCCGAATGGTGACACCCTTGGCGGGCCGGGCCGCCTGTCCGGTCGTGGACGCTCGCCCCCGGTGTCCATGGTTCCCTTCCCCGCCAGCATACGTTGCCGATGTCCTCGACCCCCGCCTCCAGCCATACCGTCTCCGTCCACGGGCAGGATTCCGCCTCCCACGAGGTCGCGCCCGGCGAGATCGCCGTGGGCGTGGTCATCGGCCGCGCCTCGGAGTACTTCGATTTCTTCGTGTACGGCATCGCCTCGGCGCTGGTGTTCCCGAGGGTGTTCTTCCCGTTCGCCGAGCCGCTGCAGGCAACCCTTTATTCATTCGCGATCTTCGCCCTGGCCTTCATCGCCAGGCCCGTGGGCACGGCGCTGTTCCTGCGCATCCAGGGTCGCTGGAGCCGCGGCACCAAGATGACCGCCGCGCTGTTCCTGCTGGGTACGGCCACCGCCGGCATCGCGTTCCTGCCCGGGTACGGACGGCTCGGCGCGGCGGCCATCGTGCTGCTGGCGCTGTTCCGCATCGCCCAGGGCATCGCGCTGGGGGGCTCCTGGGACGGCCTGCCGTCGCTGCTGGCCCTCAACGCCCCCAAGCACCGGCGCGGCTGGTACGCCATGCTCGGCCAGCTGGGCGCGCCGGTGGGCTTCATCGTGGCCGCCGCGCTGTTCGCATTCCTGCTGGGCAGCCTGTCCTCGCAGGATTTCTACGCCTGGGGCTGGCGCTACCCGTTCTTCGCCGCGTTCGCCATCAACGTCGTTGCGCTGTTCGCCCGCCTGCGCCTGGTGGTGACCCATGAGTACGAGCAGCAGATGGGGCAGCGCGAGCTGGAGCCGGTGCCGCTGCGCGAGCTTTTCCGCGAGAAGGGCCGGCACGTGGTGATCGGCGCGTTCGCACCGCTGGCCAGCTACGCCCTGTTCCATATCGTCACCATCTTCCCGGTGTCCTGGGTGTTGCTGTTCTCCGGACAGCCGGTGGCCAACCTGCTTCTGGTACAGGTGGTCGGCGGCTTCCTGGCCATCGGTGGCGTGCTGGCGTCGGGCATGATCGCCGACCGATTCGGCCGGGTGCCGACCCTGGGCGCGCTGGCGCTGGCGATCGCGATGTTCAGCGGCTTCGCCCCCACCCTGCTGGGCGGCGGCGAGGTCGCGCAGGACGTGTTCATCCTGGTGGGCTTCGTGCTGCTGGGCCTGTCCTACGGCCAGTCCTCCGGTGCGGTGACCCGCAACTTCGGCGCGCGCTACCGCTACACCGGTGCGGCGCTGTCCTCGGACTTCGCCTGGCTGATCGGCGCGGCCTTCGCGCCGCTGGTGGCCCTGGGCCTGTGCGCGCACTTCGGGTTGGCCTACATGGGGGCCTACCTGCTGTCCGGGGCGCTGTCCACCCTGGTGGCACTGCTGGTGAACCGCTGGCTCAAGCAGCGCGAGGCCGCGGCCTGATCCATCCCTCCGGGCGTCGCGGCCACGCCCGCTGCGGGCGCCGCGGTGGTCGCTAGAATGCCGGCTTTGCCGCCGGGTCCGATGCCGTGAATTCCGAAACCCAATCCGACCTCCTGCTGCGCCGCGTGCGCTGGCGCTGCCGGCGCGGCATGCGCGAACTGGATCAGCTGTTCGAACGCTGGCTGGCGGCGCGCTGGGAGCAGGCTCCCGACGACGAGCGCGGGGTTTTCCTACGGTTGCTGGACTGCGAAGACGATAGGCTCTGGCGCTGGTTCATGGGATATGAGGCCTGTCAGGATGCCGAACTCGCCGCGCTCGTCGAACGGATCCGCGCCCTGCCGGCTTGAGTGGCGCCCATCTCGCTGGCCGGTGCTGGCGCTGCTCGTGCTGGCCCCGTCGGCGGCGGCATGCGCACTGCTGTCCGGCGTGCCGCCCCTGGCCGGTGCGGTGCTGGCTGTTGCCGCGCTGGCATGGGGAGGGTGGCAGGCGCGTGCCTACCGTCGCCTGCCTGTGCGCCAGCTCGTGCTCGAAGCCACGGGCGGAGCGGTGCTGGATGGCACCCGCATGAGCGAATGGCGGCTGGCCTGGCATGGCCCGCTGGCGGTAATGCGACTGCGCGATGGCCCCGGTGACTGCATGCACCTGGCATGGTGGCCCGATACCCTGCCGGCGCCCGCGCGCCGTGAACTGCGACTGGCCGCCCGGCGCGTCCATGCTGCGCAGCGCACCCTGCCAGTGGCAACATAGCCGGCCCACGCGCCAGGCCACTGGCGCATCCTGCAAGGGCCCCATGTTCAGACCGGTACCTGTCGCCATCGGCCTGCGTTACCTGCGCGCCAAGCGCCGCAACGCATTCATCTCGTTCATCTCCCTTGCGTCCATCCTGGGCATCGCCCTCGGCGTAACCGTCCTGATCACGACCATGGCCGTGATGAGCGGCTTCCAGAAGGAAATCCGCGACCGGCTGCTGCAGTTCGCGGCCCACGCCACCGTCTCGGCCAGCGGCGAACCCATGCTCGACTGGCAGCAGGCCCTGGACGCGGCCGGCAAGGATGCGCGCGTGGCCGGCGCCGCGCCGTACATCGAGACCGAAGCGCTGCTGTCCGGCCCACGGCGGCAGCCGGCGATGGTGCGTGGTGTCGTCCCGGCGCTGGAAGACAGCGTATCCGAGGTCGGCCGCAAGCTCACCAGCGGCAGCGCCGAGTCCCTGCAGCCGGGCTCGTTCAACATCCTGCTGGGCAAGGAACTTGCGCTGTGGCTGGGCGTGGACGTGGGCGACACCGTCATGGTGATGCTGCCGGAGTTCCAGGGTTCGCCGGTCGGCGCGATGCCGCGCTACAAGCGTTTCACCGTCAGCGGAGTGTTCGAGGCCGGTTACAACGAGATCGACCGGGGCCTGGCCATGGTCCGGATGGAAGACCTGCAGCGGGTGCTGCGCATGGAGGGGGTGACCGGCGTGCGCCTGAAGCTGCACGACATGAACCGTTCCTTCGAAGTGGCCCGCGACCTGGCGATGCAGCTGCCCGGCTTCTACCGTGTCAGCGACTGGACCCAGGAGAACGCCAACCTCTACCACTCGCTGAAGATGGAAAAGACGGTGATGGGCATCCTGCTGTCGCTGATCATCCTGATGGGCGCCTTCACCCTGGTGAACTCGCAGGTGATGCTGGTTACCGACAAGCAGGCCGACATCGCGATCCTGCGTACCCTCGGCCTCACCCCCGGCGGGGTGATGCAGGTGTTCATGGTGCAGGGCACCCTGATCGGCATCATCGGCACCCTGCTCGGCTTCGTGGGCGGGGTGACCCTGACCTGGAACCTGGAGCGGATCCTCGACGCGATCGAGCGCCTGTTCAACGTGACCTTGCTGCCGGAGGACGTGTACTACATCACCGGCCTGCCCACCGACATGCAGCCGGGCGACGTCACCCTGACCCTGGTCGTCGCCCTGGTGATGAGCTTCCTGGCCACCCTGTACCCGGCGTGGCGCGCCGCACGTACCCAGCCGGCGGAGGCGCTGCGCTATGAATGAGACCGTCGCGATGCACGCCGGCGAAGCGCTGCGCGCCGAGGGGCTGGGCAAGACCTATGCCGAGGGTCGACTCAAGACCCACGTCTTCGACGGCTTGGACCTGCGCGTGGCCGCCGGCGAGACCGTGGCCATCGTCGGTGCCTCGGGCGCCGGCAAGAGCACGCTGCTGCACCTGCTTGGCGGCCTGGATACCCCCAGCGCCGGCGAGGTGTACGTGGCGGGGCAGAAGATGTCCACACTGTCCGATGCCCGCCGCGGCCGGCTGCGAAACCGGGCCCTGGGGTTCGTGTACCAGTTCCACCACCTGCTGCCCGAATTCACCGCGCTGGAGAACGTGATGATGCCGGTGCTGCTCGCCGGTGCCGAGCCGGCTGAGGCCGCCGCGCGTGCCACCACGCTGCTCGAGGCCGTCGGACTGGCGCAGCGGCTGGCCCACAAGCCCGGCGAGCTGTCCGGCGGCGAACGCCAGCGCGCGGCGGTCGCCCGCGCCCTGGTCAACCGCCCGGCATGCGTGCTCGGCGACGAACCCACCGGCAACCTGGACGAGAAGACCGCGGCGACGGTGTTCGACCTGATGCTCGGGCTCAACCGCGCCGAAGGCACCAGCCTGGTGCTGGTGACCCATGACCGTCGCCTGGCCGCCCGCCTGGACCGGGTGCTGGAACTGCACGAGGGGCGACTGCGCGAGATCCGGCCCACGGCCTGAACCTGGCAGCCGCGCGCTACATGGCCGGCGGCGGTACCCGGTCCGCGTGCCCGAGGTCGCGCCCCGGCGCGATGCGGTCGCGTACACGCTGCTTCAGCACCGTGATGTCGGGGAAGCCGCCGTCCTGCGTCCGCGACCAGATCCGCTCGCCGTCGGCATAGACCTCGAACCGCCCGCCGGTGCCCGGGACAAGCGACAGACGCCCGAGTTCGCCGTGGAAGGTGGACAGCAGCTCCTGGGCCATCCAGGCGGCGCGCAGCAGCCAGCGGCAGCGGGTGCAGTAGTGGATCTCAACGTGATGTTCCAAGGTGCACTCCCGGGCAGGGCCGCAGTATCGCCCATGGCCGGGCCCGGCGCGGATGGAACGGGGTAGGGCGCTTCCTACAGGCCAACGCTGCGCCCGCCGATGGCGTGCGTCCGGCGGGCCGCTAGGCTGTAGGGCAGGCCAGGTGCAGGGACGCGCATGGATGCGGAAGGGACGCCCGGCGGCATCGATCCGATGCCCGGCGGGGAGGAAGAAACGCGCTGCGTACACGCGGCGACGCCGGTACGGATCACCGGCCTGGCATGCGCCGCCGGGTTGCTGGCGGGCGTCACCGGATGCCTGCTGCTGCCTGCGCTGGCGCCGAGCCCGCTGCGCTGGCTGTGCGCGCTGGCAGGGATCGTGGCCTGGCTGTGGCCGTGGCGCGGGCGTGCGCTGGGCGCGATGCTGCTCGGATTCGGCTGGGTGGGGCTGCACGCCGGCTGGGCGCTGTCGGCGCAGCTGCCAACAGCCCTGGAAGGCCGCGAGTTCCGCGTGGACGGACGGCTCGTCGGCCTGCCCGAGCACGAGCCCCGGCGCACGCGCTTCCTGCTGCGGGTGGACGCCAACGCACCGGAGCCACTGCGCGGGCGCCTGCTGCAGCTGTCCTGGTATGACGACCACGGAGCCGTGGCACCGGGGCCGCGGATGCAGCTGCAGCCCGGCGCGCGGTGGACGGTGCATGTGCGGTTGCGCGCCCCGCGCGGACTGGCCAACCCCGGCGGCTTCGATGCAGGGCGCCATGCGCTGGCGCAGCGCATTGCCGCCATCGGGCACGTGCGTGTCCCCGGCCTGGCCCGCGAGCTTGCGCCGGCGGCGGGCATCGATGCCTGGCGCGGGGCGATGGCCACGCGCATCGATGCGGCGGTGGGTCCGGCAGCTTCCCGCTTCGTGCGGGCGCTGGCGCTGGGCGACACGCGTGGCCTGGGCGACCCGGACTGGGCCGCACTGCGCGCGGTGGGGCTGACCCACCTGATCGCCATCTCCGGCTTCCATGTTGGCCTGGTCGCCGGCTTCGGCGCCTGGCTCGTCGTACTGGCATGGTGGCTGCTGCCGGGCCTGGGTCGGCGGCTGCCACGTCCCCCGGCCGCGGCCCTGGCGGCGGTCGTCGCGGCGGCAGGCTACGCCGCGGTCGCCGGCTTCGCCCTGCCCACGGTCCGCACGGTGCTGATGATCGCGGTAGTGGCGCTGTCGCGGGTCGCGCGGCGCCCATTGGGTCCCTGGGAAGGCCTGGCCCTGGCGCTGCTGGCGATCCTGCTGGTGGATCCGCTGGCCGTGCTGCAGGCGGGCTTCTGGCTGAGCTTCGCCGGGGTCGCCTGGCTGGTGTGGTGCCTGCCGCGGGAGGGCGAACGCCACTGGATGCGCGAGTTCCTGCTGGCGCAGGGGGTTGCGACGCTCGGCCTGCTGCCGCTGGGCGCGGTGCTGTTCCAGCAGGCGTCGCTGGCCGGTCCGCTGGCCAACCTGCTGGCCATTCCATGGTGGAGCCTGGTGGTGGTCCCACTGTGCCTGCTGGGAACCCTGCTGGAGGCCCTCCACGCCGGGGCGGGGGAGTGGGCCTGGCGCCTGGCCGGTGCCTGCTTCGACCCGAGCTGGCGCCTGTTCGAATGGATGGCGGCCAGCCCGTTCGCGCTGTGGTGGTTGCCGGAGGCCAGGGCCTGGGCGTTGCTGCCAGCCCTTGCCGGCACCTTCTGGCTGCTGCTGCCGCGCGGAGTGCCAGGCAAGCCGCTGGCCCTGTTGCTGTGGCTGCCGCTGCTGGCGCCGGATCGCGAACTGCCCGGGCCAGGAGGCGTGGAACTGCACGTCTTCGATGTCGGCCAGGGGCTGTCGGTACTGGTGCGCACCGCGCGCCACGCCCTGCTGTACGACGCGGGCCCGGCGGTGCCCGACGGCTACGATGCCGGGGAACGGGCGGTGCTGCCGGCGCTGCGCGCGCTGGGCGTGGGCCACCTCGACCGCGTGGTGGTGAGCCACGCCGACCTGGACCACGCCGGCGGCTGGCCGGCGATCCAGGCGTCCCTGCCGGTCGATCTGGCGCTGGCGCCGCAGGGCGCGCCGCTGGCGGTGGACAGCCCCTGCCTGCGCGGCACCGGCTGGCGCTGGGACGGGGTCGAGTTCCGCTTCCTGCACCCGCCGGACCATTTCCCGTACCTGCGCAACGAGGCCAGCTGCGTACTGCGGATCACCCCGGCCCATGGCGCGGTGCTGCTGACCGGCGATATCGGCGAGGTGATCGAGCAGCGGCTGCTGCGCCGTCCCGGCCAGCTCCGGGCCGACGTGGTGGTGGTTCCCCACCACGGCAGCGGATCCAGTTCCTCGCCGGCCTTCATCACCGCTACCGGCGCGCGCCTGGCGCTGGTGGCGGCCGGGTACCGCAACCGGTTCGGCCATCCGCGCGCGGACGTGGTCCGCCGTTGGCAGCTACGCGGCGCCGAAGTGCTGGCGACGCCGGGTTCCGGCGCCATCCGGGTCTGGCTGGACGGGGAGGGCCTGGCCGTGCGCGAGCGCCGGGCCTGGCGCCGCCGGCTGTGGGACCGGCCGGTGCCACAGCCGGGCGAACCGGACGGCCCGCCACCGGCCCCCGGCTAGCCCGGCCATGCGCCGCCGTGCGGCGGGCTGGCGCCGTGCAGGCGTTTGCCGTCATCCTTACGCCCTTGTGCAAGGTGGCCGCGTGCCGGAGGTGGTTCAGGTGTGGGAACTGGTCAAGGCCGGTGGCTGGCCGATGCTGCCACTGATCCTGCTGGGGCTGGTGGCCCTTGCGATCATCGTCGAGCGGCTGTGGACCCTGCGCCGGGTGGAGGTCATGCCCCCACGGCTGGGCGAGGAAGTCCGCAACTGGGCCGCGCGCGGTGAACTGGAGCCGGCCCACATCGAATCGCTGCGCCGCAATTCGCCGCTGGGCGCGCTGCTGGCCGCCGCGCTGGACGTGCGCCACCGCCCGCGCGAGCTGGTCCGCGAACGGCTCGAGGACACCGGCCGCCACCTGGTCCACCGGATGGAGCGGTTCCTCAACCCGCTGGGCACGATCGCCTCGGCCGGTCCGCTGCTGGGCCTGCTCGGCACCGTGGTGGGCATGATCCAGATGTTCCTGGGCATCCTCGACCACGGCCTGGGCGACGTGAACCAGCTGGCCGGGGGCATCGGCAAGGCGCTGGTCTGCACAGCCACCGGCATGATCGTCGCGGTGCCGGCGCTGGCGTTCCACCGCTATTTCCGCGGGCGGGTGGCCGGCTACGTGATCGAGATGGAAGAGGAAGCCACCGCGCTGCTGGACGCGCTGGAGCGTGCGCCTGCCGCGGCCAGACCGGCGGCGGCTGGGCCCAAGTCACCGGCACCGCGTCCGGCACCGGCGCGCGGCTGAGGAACGGGCCATGCGCATCCGCGAACCGAGCGCCTCCGACGAGCCGGGCATCGACCTGGTGCCGCTGATCGATGTCATCCTGGTTCTGATCATCTTCTTCGTGATCACCACCACCTTCGACGTGCGTTCGACCCTGCAACTGCAGCTGCCGGTGGCCAGCGCCCAGCAGCCCGCACCGCCCAGGACACTGAACATCCTGGTCAACGCCGACGGCCGCTACTTCGTCGGCGAGCAGGAAGTGCTGCGCACGGACGTGGAGGCGGTCAAGCAGGCCATCGCCGCCATCGCCGGGGACGACCGCGAGCTGCCGGTGATGCTGCGGGCCGACGCCCGCACGCCTTACCAGGCGGTGGTCACGGCGCAGGACGCGCTGGCCCAGCTGGGCTTTCGCCGGATCGCCATCGCCACGGCGCCGGAGCCCCAGCCTTGAGCCGCGCCCGGCAACCGGTCTGGCCGGTCTACCGCCGCCTGCTCGGCTACAGCCGCGCCTACTGGGTGTTCCTCGGCGCCGCGCTCCTGGGCATGGCGGTGGAGGCCATCGCCGGCGCCAGCTTCGTGCGCCTGATGAAGCCGTTGACCAACAACTTCGTGCAGCCCACCGCCGAGGATGCGGTGTTCCTGCCGCTGGCCATCGTCGGCCTGTTCGTGCTGCGCAGCGCCGCGACCTTCGTGACCGACTACGGCATGGCCCGCACCGGCCGCAGCGTGGTGCGCGACCTGCGCGAGCAGGTGCTGGCCAAGTACCTGCGGCTGCCCTCGGCGCATTTCGATGCCGAGTCCACCCCGGTGATGGTCAGCCGGCTGAACTTCGATACCGAGCAGGTCACCCAGGCCAGCTCCGAAGCGCTCAAGACCCTGGTCACCGACAGCCTGACCATCGTCGGCCTGCTCGGGATCATGCTGTGGGCCAGCGTCAAGGTGACCTTCGCGATGCTGCTGATCACCCCGCTGATCGGGGTCATCGTGTGGTACGTCGGCAAGCGCTACCGCCGCATCAGCGGGGGCATCCAGGACGGCATGGGGCGCATGGCGGCAAGCGCCGAGCAGTCGCTGGCCGCCCAGCAGGACGTCAAGATCCACGGCGCGCAGGCGCTGGAGACCGGCCGCTACTCCACCCTGGCCAACCGCATCCTCGGCCTGAACATGAAGGTCGAAAGCACCCGCGCCGGCGCCTCGGCCCTGGTCCAGCTGCTGGCCGCCCTGGCGCTGGCGGCGATCGTGTGGGTGGCCGCGCGCGAGGCGCTGCGGGGCCGGCTGGACGCCGGTGACTTCGTGATGCTGATGACCGCGATGATGGCCATCATTCCCTCGCTGCGCCGCGTGACCAGCGTGCAGACCGCGGTGGCGCGGGGCATGTCCGCGGCCGAGCGCCTGTTCCAGATCATCGACAGCGAGGAAGAGGCCGACACCGGCACCCGGCAGATCTCCCGCGCGCGCGGCGAGCTGGTGTTCGAGCACGTCAGCCTGCGCTACCGCGACCAGCCGGGCTTCGCCCTGGACGATGTCAGCTTCAGCGCACGCCCGGGCACCGTCACCGCGATCGTCGGCCGCTCCGGCTCGGGCAAGACCAGCCTGGTGCGGCTGGTGCCGCGCTTCTACGAACCCAGCGGCGGGCGCATCACCCTGGACGGGGTGGAGCTGGACCAGTACCGCATGGCCGACCTGCGCCGGCAGATCGCCCTGGTGGGGCAGAAGGTGATGCTGTTCGACGACACCATCGCCGCCAACATCGCCTACGGGTCCGACGCCGGGCGCGACGCGATCCGCGCCGCGGCCGAGGCGGCCAACGCCTGGGAGTTCATCGAACGCCTGCCGCAGGGGCTGGACACGCCGATCGGCGAGAACGGCGCGCTGCTGTCCGGCGGCCAGCGCCAGCGCCTGGCGATCGCCCGGGCGATCCTGCGCGATGCGCCGATCCTGATCCTGGACGAGGCCACCGCGGCGCTGGACAACGAATCCGAGCGCCTGGTGCAGGACGCGCTCAAGCGGCTGATGCCCGAGCGCACCACCCTGGTCATCGCCCACCGCCTGTCCACCATCGAGCACGCAGACCAGGTGCTGGTGCTGGACCAGGGCCGCATCGTGGAGCAGGGCACGCACGCGCGGCTGCTGGCCGCCGGCGGGCTGTATGCCCACCTGCACAGCGCCCAGTTCCGGGAACGCGCCTGATGCGTGCCACCCGGGACCGGACCGGCGCGCGCGCGCCGGGCATTGGCGCAGCACCGCGGAGGGCGCGATGAGCCGCGGCGCCCCGAAGACGCCGGCCTGGTGGTTCGGTGATGCGACCGTGCCGTGGCCGGCCAGGATCCTGGCGCCGGTCTACGCCGCCGCGGTCGCCGCCCGGCGACGGTTTTACCGGGCCGGGGTGCTGCGTCGACACGGGGTCCAGGTGCCGGTGATCGTGGTCGGCAACCTGGCCGCCGGCGGCGCCGGCAAGACGCCGCTGACCCTGGCCCTGGTCCAGCGCCTGCGCGAGGAGGGCTGGCGCCCCGGCGTCGCCAGCCGGGGCTACGGCCGCGCCGACAACGCGCCGCGCTGGGTGCTGCCGGAGACGCCGGTGGAGCAGGGTGGCGACGAGCCGGTGCTGATCGCCCGCCGGGCGGCCGTGCCGGTCCGGGTGGACCGCGACCGCGCGGCCGCAGCCCGCGCGCTGGTCCAGTCCGGCTGCGACGTGGTGGTCTGCGACGACGGCCTGCAGCACTACCGGCTCGAACGCGACATCGAGATCGAGGTGATCGACGGCGCCCGCCGCTACGGCAACGGGCGGATGCTGCCGGCCGGTCCGCTCCGCGAACCGGCGGTGCGCGGCCGCACCTGCGATTTCCGGGTCGTCAACCTCGGCCACGGCACGCCGGCGGTGGTGGCCCCGGGCACCGGGCGCGCGGCCAGCGCCAGCGTTCCGTGCGAGACCGGCTTCGGCGAATGGCCCATGCACCTGCGCACCCGGCTGGTGCTGCCGCTGGCCGGTGGCCGTCCGCGGCCGCTGTCGGCGTTCGCCGGACTGCGGGTGCACGCGGTGGCCGGCATCGGCAACCCCGCGCGGTTCTTCGACACCCTGCGTGCGGCCGGGATCGGGGTGGTCCCGCATGCCTTCGCCGACCACCATGCCTACCAACCGGCGGACCTGGACTTCGGCAACGACCTCCCGGTGCTGATGACCGAGAAGGACGCGGTCAAATGCGCGCCGTTCGCCGACGCGCGCTGCCACGCGGTGCCGGTGGACGCGGAGCTCCCGGCCGCGTTCTGGGTGGCGCTGCTGGCGCGGCTGGGCCCACGCCCGCGACAGGCCTGATCGCGGGCGGCCGGCGCGGGCCGGCACGCGGGGAAGGCTGCAAGGCGGAGGCGCGCCGCCCCGCCACGGGTGCGCCGGCCGGGCCTGGAGCGTCGATGCCGCCGGCCCGCGGTGGCGGCCCCACCCCGTCATCCGGCCGGGCTCCTACAATGGCCGCACCCACTGGAGATGCCGCATGTCGCAACTGGATTTCGTGGTCGCCGTGCCGGCCCGCTACGCCGCCAGCCGGCTTCCGGGCAAGCCGCTGCGTCCCCTGGGTGGCGAGCCGCTGGTGCTGCATGTCGCGCGTCGCGCGCTGGCCGCGGGCGCGCGCGAGGTCTGGCTGGCCACCGACGACGACCGGGTGGCCGCCGCGGTGTCCGGCGAGGCCGGCGTGCGGGTGGCGATGACATCGCCCGACCATGCTTCGGGGACCGACCGGCTGGCCGAGTGTGCCGACCTGGCCGGCTGGGACGACCGCACCCTGGTGGTGAACCTGCAGGGCGACGAGCCGTTCGCCCCCGCCAGCGGCATCCGCCAGGTCGCCGCGACCCTGGCCGCCAGCGGCGCGGCGATGGCGACCCTGGCCGAACCGGTGGCCACCGCGGAAGTCCTGTTCGACCCGAACGCCGTCAAGCTGGTGCGTGCAGCCAATGGCGATGCCCTGTATTTCAGCCGCGCGCCGGTGCCCTGGCCGCGCGATGCCTTCGCCAGGGACCCCGGCGTGCTGCCGGCCGGCGGTCACTGGTTGCGGCATATCGGCATCTACGCCTACCACGCCGGCTTCCTGCGCCGGTTCGCGGCCATGCCGGCCGGCGCGCTGGAGCAGCTGGAGTCGCTGGAGCAGCTGCGGGTGCTGGAGGCCGGGCACCGGATCGCCGTGGAGCTGGCGCCGGAGCGGTTCCCGCCGGGTGTCGACACCCCGGAGGACCTGGCCCGCGCCGAGGCCCGTCTCCGCGGCGCACAGGCATGAGCCGGCCGGTCCGGCTGCTGCTTGTCTGCCTGGGCAACATCTGCCGCTCGCCCCTGGCCGAAGGCGCGCTGCGCGCACGGCTGGCCGCCTCGCCGCTGGCCGGGCGGATCGAGGTGGACTCCGCCGGGACCGGCGGCTGGCACGCCGGGGAGCCGCCGGACCGGCGTGCGATCGCCTGCGCGCGCGCCCGTGGCGTGGACATCGCCGGATTGCGCGCACGCCAGCTGCGGGTGGCTGATTTCGCCGACTTCGATTGGCTGCTGTGCGCCGATGCGGACAACCTTCGCGACGTGCGCCGGCTGGCACCGGACGCGCAGTCGCGGGCGCGGGTGGCACTGCTGCTGGACTGGGCGGGCATCGCGCCCGGTGGCGAGGTGCCGGACCCCTACCATGGCGGCGACGAGCATTTCAGCGAAGTCTGGGGCATGGTGGACGCCGCGGCCGTGGCCGCGGTGGAACGTCTTTCCCGTGGCCCGACCTCCGGCATAATCGACCCATGAACGCGGCGACCCTCCAGGAACTGCCCGCCGGCCTGGACTGGCTCAATGCCAGTCCGGCCTCCCTCCACGAGCTGCGCGGCCGACCGGTCGTGCTGGCCTTCGTCAACGCCGCCTCGGCCTGGTGCACCCAGCGCCTGCAGGAGCTGGCGCTGTGGCAGGCCCGCAACCCCGGGAAGCTGCAGGTGCTGGTCCTGCAGGTGCCGCGGTTCGACTGCGAGCGCCAGCCGCAGCGGTCGCTGAAGCTGCTGCGCCGCAATGGCAGCACCTTCCCGGCGCTGCTGGACGCGGACTGGGCCGCCTGGCAGCGCTACGGCATCGAATCCTGGCCGACGCTGCTGCTGGTCGACGCCGCCGGGCGCGAGCGCGGACGCATCGCCGGCCTGGGCGGCGACCTCGAGCGCGCCCTGTCCGGGTTGTGCGAGGACCTCCCGGCGTCGCTTGAGGACGACCCGCGCCTGGCCGAATCGCTGCCGGAGCCGCGCCTGTCGTTGCGCTTCCCGGCGGCGGTGGCGGCCAGCGCCGAGCGACTGTTCATCGCCGACAGCGGCCACCACCGCATCCTGGAGTGCAACCACGCCGGGCGCGTCATCCGCCAGTTCGGCATGGGCACTGCCGACTTCATAGACGGCCCCGGCGACCAGGCCGCGTTCAACCGGCCCCAGGGCCTGGCCCTGGAGCGCGACTTCCTCTACGTCGCCGACACCGGCAACCATGCCCTGCGCTGCATCAACCTGCTCAGCGGTACGGTGGACACCCTGTGTGGCAACGGCCGCGCCGGCGACGCGCTGGAGGGGCCGGTGGCCAGCTCCGGCACGCCGCTCAACCATCCGGTCGCCCTGGCGGTAGCCGCCAACCAGGTGCATATCGCCTGCGCCGGCGACAACCGGGTGTGGAGCTACGACCTGGGTCGCGGCGAGCTTTCGCTGCGGGCCGGCACCGGGCGGCTGGAAATGCGCGATGGCAATGCGCGCTCGATGGCCGCCTTCGCCCAGCCGGTCGGGCTGGCCGCGGTGCAGCAGGTGTTGTACGTATGCGATGCGCTGGGTTCCGCGGTGCGCTCGCTGCAGCTGCGCAGCGACCTGGTGCAGACCCTGGTCGGGCAGGGCATGTGGGACTTCGGCGACGCCGACGGCCCGCGCAGCAGCGCCCGCCTGCAGCACCCGCTGGGCATCGCGCTCAGCGCCGATGCACCGCTGCTGTGGATCGCCGACAGCGGCAACGGCAGCCTGCGCACCCTGCGTCTGGGCGGGGGCGAACTCAGTACGGTGAGCCTGCCGCGGCGGCTGCACGGTCCCACCGGGCTGGCGGTGGCCGGCGGCGCGGTGTGGATCGCCGAGACCGATGCCCATGGCGTGCTGCGCTATGACATCGCCAGTGGCGAACTGGGCGACGTGACCATCACCGAATGAGCAGTCCCGCGGTACCGGATTTCGATGGCAAGGCGTTCGTTTCCGGGCTGAGCACCGCCCCGGGCGTGTACCGGATGTACGCGGCCGACGGCAGCCTGCTCTACGTAGGCAAGGCCGGTGCGCTCAAGCGGCGCGTCGCCAGCTACTTCAGCAACGCCCCGCGCACCCCGCGGATCCAGGCCATGGTCGCGCAGATCGCGCGCATGGAGGTGACGGTCACCCGCACCGAGGCCGAGGCGCTGCTGCTGGAAAACCAGCTGATCAAGTCGCTGTCGCCGCGCTACAACGTCTCCCTGCGCGACGACAAGAGCTACCCGTACGTGCTGCTGACCCGCGAGGCCTGGCCGCGGCTGGCCTTCCACCGCGGCCCGCGCGCGGTACCCGGGCGCTATTTCGGCCCCTACGCCAGCGCCAGCGCGGTCCGCGAGACGATGAACCTGATGCACAAGCTGTTCCGGCTGCGCAGCTGCGAGGACAGCGTGTTCCGCAACCGCAGCCGGCCCTGCCTGCAGTACCAGATTGGCCGCTGCAGCGCGCCGTGCGTGGACCTGGTGGCGGCGGAGGACTACGCCGAGTCGGTCCACCGCGCCTCGCTGTTCCTGGAAGGGCGCAGCGACGAGCTCGGCCGCGAGCTGGGCGAGGCGATGGAAAAGGCCAGCCAGGCGCTGGAGTTCGAGCAGGCCGCGCGCCTGCGCGACCTGCTGACCTCCCTGCGCGGCATGCAGGCCCGCCAGTACGTGGACGGGCACGCCGCCAACCTGGACGTGATCGCCTGCCAGATGCAGGGCACCCACGCCTGCGTGCTGCTGCTGGCCTTCCGTGACGGGCGAAACCTCGGCACCCGCGCGTTCTTCCCGCGGACCAACGGCGAGGACAGTGCCGAGGAGGTGCTGGCCGCGTTCGTGTCGCAGTACTACGCCGAGCAGCCTGCACCGGCGGAAATCGTGCTGGACCGGGCGATCCCGGATTCGGACCTGATCGAGCTGGCCCTGGCCGAAGGCGCCGGCCGCAAGGTGGCGCTCAAGTCGAGCGTGCGCGGCGAGCGTGCCGGCTACCTGGAACTGGCGCGGCGCAATGCCAAGGTCGCGCTGGCCTCGGAGCTGGCCAGCCGCAATGCCCAGCACGCGCGCAGCGAGGCGCTGCGCGAGCTGCTGGGGCTGGAGGAGGTGCCGTCGCGGATCGAGTGCTTCGACATCAGCCACACGATGGGCGAGGCCACGGTGGCCTCGTGCGTGGTGTTCGATCCGGCCGGGCCGGTGCGCAACCAGTACCGCCGCTACAACATCGCCGGCATCGAGCCGGGCGACGATTACGCGGCAATGCGACAGGCGATCGAGCGCCGCTTCCGGCGCGCGCTGGAAGCCGATGCCGGGCTGGCCGCCCCGCCGGGCAGCAATGCGGTGCTGCCGGACGTGCTGCTGATCGACGGGGGTGCCGGGCAACTGGCCCAGGCGCGGGCCGCCTTGGCCGACCTGGGCGTGGAGAACGTGCTGCTGGTCGGTGTCTCCAAGGGTGAACAGCGTCGCGCCGGCGATGAGACCCTGGTGCTGGCCGACGGGCGCGAGGTGCGGCCGGGCGCCGCGTCGCCGGCGCTGCAGTTCATCCAGCAGGTGCGTGACGAGGCGCACCGCTTCGCGATCACCGGCCACCGCGGCAAGCGGCAGAAGGCGCGCACCACCAGCCGCCTCGAGGACATCCCCGGCATCGGTCCGCGCCGGCGCGCCGCGCTGCTGCGCCACTTCGGCGGACTGGGCGGGCTCAAGGCCGCTGGCGAGGAGGAGATCGCCCGGGTGGAGGGCATCAACGCGGCCCTGGCCGCGCGCATCTACGCTAACCTGCACGGGCTGGCTTCCCCCGGCGCCGAGCCTCCGCAAGACCGATGACCCTGACCGTTCCCACCTGGCTGACCCTGCTGCGGATCCTGATGATCCCGGTGCTGGTCCTGGTGTTCTACCTCCCTTACCGGTGGACCAATTTCGCCGCCGCGGGCGTGTTCATCCTCGCCGCGGTCACCGACTGGCTGGATGGCTGGGTGGCTCGCCGCTATGGCATGCATTCGGCCTTCGGCGCCTTCCTGGACCCGGTGGCCGACAAACTGATGGTCGCCGTGGCGCTGTTCCTGATCGTGCAGGGCCATCCAAGCCCGTGGATGGCGTTCTGGGCGGCAGTGATCGTCGGGCGCGAGATCGCCGTTTCGGCCCTGCGCGAGTGGATGGCCGAGCTGGGCCAGCGGGCCACGGTCAAGGTCGCCTTCATCGGCAAGGTCAAGACGACCGCGCAGATGGTCGCGCTGTCCTGCCTGTTGTACTCGGTCAACCCGCGCCAGGTGATGCAGGGGGTGTTCCCGCTGCGCCCGGGCGAGGGCATCTGGCTGGGCGAGTTCGTGTTCCACGCCGGCGACTGGCTGCTGGCGATCGCCGCGCTGCTGACCCTGTGGTCGGGCTTCCAGTACCTGCATGCGGCGTGGCCGGCGCTGCGCGCGGACGAGCAGGCTTCGGCCGCCCGCACGAAGGCGAAAAAAATGCAGGGGAACAGTTGACAGTTCGCGCCGAAACCCTAAAATGCGCGTCTCCCAAGCGGGAATAGCTCAGTTGGTAGAGCGCAACCTTGCCAAGGTTGAGGTCGCGAGTTCGAGTCTCGTTTCCCGCTCCAATCGATGGTCGTCACGGTCGTCCTTGCGGACCGCCGCGGTGGCACGACAAGGCCCCGGAGACGGGGTTTTGTTTTGATGGGTTCCGGCGGCCAGGCTGCCGGCGGTACCGGTCACCGGCCTGGTGGCAGAGTGGTTATGCAGCGGACTGCAAATCCGCGTACGCCGGTTCAATTCCGACCCAGGCCTCCATCGGTACCGGTACAGCACAGTTGCGGGAATAGCTCAGTTGGTAGAGCGTAACCTTGCCAAGGTTGAGGTCGCGAGTTCGAGTCTCGTTTCCCGCTCCATATCCGTCTGGCCCGGTGGCACCGGCCAGACAGCACGAAGCCCCGGGTGACCGGGGCTTTCGCGTTCCAGGGGCTGGGGGACCGGCAGAGGCGGGCGGATCAGGCGTCGGGCGCCGGCCCGGTCGAGTGGCGGATCTGCAGCTGGTAGGGCACCTGCACCATGCCGGCGTTGCCATGGCCGTCGATCGCGGTGATCAGCTGCTGGGCAGCGATGCGTCCCATCTCGCGGCTGGGCTGGCGCACCGTGGTCAGGCTGGGCCAGACCTGGCGCGAGATCGGCGTGTCGTCGAAGCCGAACACCGACAGCTGTTGCGGCACCGCCAGTCCGCGCGCCGAGGCCTCGTACAGCACGCCGCAGGCGGTGTCGTCGTTGGCCGCGAAGATCGCGGTGGGCGGATTGGCCATGTCCAGCAGCTGGCGCGCGCCGGCGATGCCCGATTCGAACGAGAACTCGCCTTCCACCACCAGGTCCGGATCCGGCTCGATCCCGGCCTTGCGCAGGCCGTCCAGGTAGCCGGCCAGGCGCAGGGCGCGGCCGCCGTGGCTGCGGTGCCCGGTGATGTGCCCGATGCGCCGGTGGCCGAGGGCCACCACGTTGGCCATCATCTCCGCGGCGGCCGCGCGCTCGTCCAGGGTGGTGCCGATCCCCGACTCGCGTCGCGCGGAGATGGTCGCGTAGCGCACGTCCAGCTCGCGCAGGCGCTTGATCAGGACCGCGTCGTCGGTCAGCGGCGGGGTCAGGATCAGCCCGTCCGGGCGGTACTGGCTGATCAGCTCCTCGACCGATTCGACGTGGCCACGCGCGCTGAAGTGCACGGGCCTGAGGGTCAGGCCGTAGTGGGACTGCTCGCAGGCGGCCAGCACGCCCTCGATCACCTCCATGATGTAGCTGGCGGACGGGTTGTCGTACAGCAGCGAGACCAGGTACGAGCGCCGGCCGGCGAGGCTGCGCGCGGAGGTGTTGGGGCGGTAGTTGAGCTGGCGCGCGGCCTCCTGTACCCGCAACCGGGTTTCCTCGCGTACGTTCGGTTCGCGGTTGAACACCCGCGAGACCGTCTTCATGGAAACGCCCGCGGCGGCGGCGACATCCTCGATCCTGGCGCGCACAGCTTCTCCCGGAGCCCGCCGGCTGTGGCGGGAACGCGCCATTCTAGCGGGGCGGCGGCCACGGCCAAGCCAGTGGCACAATGCGCGGCGGTGCTTGCACCCGAACCTGCCCGGCCCGGGTGGTGAAACAGGTAGACACTGGAGACTTAAAATCTTCCGGCCGCAAGGCCATGCGGGTTCGAGTCCCGCCCCGGGCACCACTTGAAAACAAGGCGATTTGATCAATTCGTCAAGTCGCCTTGTCCATCGGCTTGATGCACCGGTGCCTACATGGTGCCTACATGCCCGCCGCCGTCGTCCGGTGCGGCGTCGCGCATGGTGTCGGCCTTCCACCTCTCAACCCACGCGCGCATCCACAGGTTCTTGCCGCCCACCCGCTTTGGCTTCGGGAACGATCCGTCATCGATGCGGCGGTACAGCGTGCGGCGCGATAGCGCAGTGGTCCGCGCGACCTCGGCGATGTCCACCAGGTCCGTGGGGCTGCTTTCAGTCCCGGCCATCTTCGGGCGCCTCCCGCTTGTCGGTGTCGGCGGCCGCGCTGATCAGTACCGGCGGCGGAGGTAGCGCGGGTGGCGGCACCAGGCGGAGGCGGAAGCCGAGCTTGCCCAGCAGCAAGCGGAACGGGCCGCCGGCCTGCTGCTGCTCGAGCTCGGCCACGCGCGCGCGCAGGCCCCCGTTCTCTTCCTGCAGCTCGCGGATCCGGGCACGCAGCGTGTCCTTCGTCGGCTGTTTCATCTTGAACGTGCGGCGCGGGGCCGGGGTCAGTCTCATGGGGTCGGTCATCGTCGGTCCTCAGCGCGCCCCGCGGGCGCGTTCCAGTGCGTTGCTGGCCAGCACCTGGCTGGCGCCGTACCGCCGCATCACCTGCGGCACAGTCAGAAAGGGCAGGCCGGGGAAGGTGGCCAGGGCCTGGGCGATCACGCTGCTGCGCCGGCGCACAGGCACCAGTCGCAGCAGCGGCAGCTCCGGCAGCTGGTCCTCGGGCAGGGGCTCCAGCACCAGCGGCACGCCGGGGCGATAGCCCCAGCCGGCCGGCGCGGAGGGGAAGGTGGGCGCCGCGCTCATGCGACCCCCAAGGCCAGGCCGGGAGGCTGGGAACGGATACGCTCGGCGGCCAGCGCCCCGTAATGCGGGTTGAGCTCGCAGCCGACCCAGGCGCGGCCCAGACGCTCGGCGGCCACAGCGGTGGTGCCTGCTCCAAGGAAAGGGTCCAGCACCACACCGCCTGGCGGGGCGCCTGCGAGGATGCAGGGCTCTACCAGCTCCACCGGGAACGTGGCGAAGTGCTCGCCGCCGTAAGGGCGGGTCGGGACCGTCCACACGCTGCGCTTGTTCCGGGTTTCGGTGACAGCGCGGAAGGCCTCGCGGCCCGGCAGCGCGTTCGTTTTCCCATCGAACCCGCCACGTTTGACGGAGTGGCGCATGCGCGACTGCGCCGGCGACCCTGGCACCGGCCCGCCGTTGGGCGGCGCGTTGTTGCCGCCAACCGCCTGTTCCTTGATCGCCTCCGCGTCGAAGTAGTACCGGGGTGACTTAGTAAGCAGAAACAGGTACTCGTGGGCCTTCGTGCAGCGATCGGTGACCGACTCCGGCATCGGGTTCGGCTTGTGCCAGATGATGTCCTGGCGCAGGTACCAGCCATCCGCCTGCAGCGCGAAGGCCACGCGCCAGGGGATGCCATACAGGTCTTTGGGCTTCACGCCTGCCTGTCGCACGGTGCCGGTCTGCTGGGCGCGCTTGGGGTGGTTGTTGACCGCGTGCCGAGCCATGGCAGTCGTGTTGCTGGGCCCGTGCCCCTGCGCGCCCCAGGAACCAGCGTAGCTGTCGCCCAGGTTCAGCCACAGCGTGCCGTCGTCCCGCAGCACCCGGCGCACCTCGCGGAACACCTCCACCAGGGCCTGCACGAACTCGTCAGGGGTCGGCTCAAGCCCGATCTGCTGGCCATGCCCGTAGTCGCGCAGCCCGAAGTAGGGCGGGCTGGTCACGCAGGTGTGCACGGACTCCGCCGGCAGGGTCGGCAGGACCTGGCGGCAGTCGCCGACATGCAATCCGGAGGGTAGCGGGACTGCGCGCATCACTGCCCCTCCCGCTGCGCGGTTTCCATCGGGCGCCACCCCTCCGGCACCGCGCCCGCTGCGGGCGGGGCGGACAGGGCGGCGTGATCTACTTCGCTGCGGTGGATGTTGCGCAGCTTCGTCAGCGCATCGGCCACTTCCCGCGGAAGGCACATGCGATCCGCGCCCATACGGTCGGCGTCCTCAGGCTCGATGACCCACCCGACGATCCTCCCGCCATCCGGGTGGGGCCAGTTGCCTTGACGCAGACCCTCGACCGCCACCACCTCACCGCCAGCAGGCCGCGCGGCGAGGGCGGCTTGCCATGCGAGGATCGCACGCGCGGCTCGGACTTCGGCCATCGTCAGCTCGCCCACGTCGCAGCCGAATGCCTCCGACAGCAGCTCCCGCGCCCTCTGCTCGATGCTGTCCATGGGCCTGGGAACGCCGGCGCCGGGCGGGTGGACCGGGCACGGCCAGCGCAGCGAACCGTCGCCGCTGGGGCAGGTGCAGGTGCGGGAAGCGGTCATGCGGGGATCCTTTCCGCGCACTGCGCGGGCTGGGGGTGATCGGGTAGCTCCCAGACGCCGGCGGCCGCGCGCCGCGCGATGCGCTGCAGCTGTTGGCGGGGTCATGTATTGGCCCAGAGCGCGCACCGAATCAGCCATGGCCGGCACCACCCGGAAGCGTCAGGGCCACTGCCACGTCGCGGACCCAGATAGGGGTGCTGCTCAGGGCGAAGGTCTGCCCGGTCCACGCCAGCAACAGGGTGCGGCCGATTTCCTCGGCGATCGCGCGGGCGGCCGCCGGCGGGACCGCGTTGCCGATGCGCTCGCGCCACGCCTGATCGCTGAGACCGTCGAGCTCGAGCTTCTCTTCGGGGTCGACCAGGGACTGCAGCGCGGCGAGCTCCAAGGTGGTGAACGGGCGGTGCCAGGTGCCGTCCAGGCTGCGGATCACGCAGACCAGGTTGTCGCGGGGCCCCGGCAGGCGCGGGTCCGCCACCGACCATCGGCCGTTGTCATGGCGAGCCGCCGAGCTGACCGCGCCGCTGGTGCCATCCCAACCGACCACGCCGTAATGGCCGTTGGTCAGGTACGCGTCGCCCGCCTGGCGCTGGTTGGCCGGTCGCGGGTCAGCGACGGCGAAAGCGCCCTCGCCGGTGGTGCTGCCGCTGATCACGGTGCGCCCGGCCTCACCCCACTGGGCGACGTGGTACTTGGCGAACAGGACGCCGCCCCGGCGGGGATCCTGCACACACGCAGCCTTGCCGCCGGCACTCGTCACGGTCCCGCTGTTCCGGTCCCAGCGCACCACCCGGTACTGATCGCTGTGCTTGGCCGGGCCGTGGTGCCTCGGGTCAGCCACACTGAAAGTGCCTTGGCCGGGCGACTTGACGCCGATGACCGCACCGGCGGTGTCCTCCATGCGTAGCACGCCGTACTGCTGGTACTGAGCGGCGCCGGCGGCGGCGCGCGGATCCGCGATCGAGAACGCGCCGTTGCTGGGGAGGCTGTTCCCCTGCACGGTACCGGTGGTGTCGCCCCAGTTGTGCACGCCGAGGTAGCCGGCGTGGTAGTCGGGCACCACCAGGTAGTCGCGCAGCACGCCGTCCTGCACCTGCAGACGGTTGAGGCTGCGCCAGTCGCTGCCGGCCTCCACGAACGCCAGGCGGACCCATGTTTTCCACTGCAGGGCCGGCACGCGGTGCATAGGCCCGGCGCGCTCCACGTCGCCGGCCAGTGGCATGCGGCCCAGGACCGACCCCACCGCCTGCAGCGGCCGCCGCACCGGTTCGTACAGGAATGGCGGCACCTTCTCGGCGTGCCGAGCCACCAGGAGGAACCGCTTGCGGCTCTGGGCCAACCCGCCAAGCTCGCCGCAGTCGTGGGTGGTTTCGGCCACCACGTAGCCGTAGGCGCGCAGCAGCTGGCCGATCTGATCCAGCAGGTGCCGCCCGCGGCTGGCGATGCGCGGCACGTTCTCGAACAGCACCATTTCCACCGGATCGTCGCGGTAGGCCTCCAGCATCAGCCAGATGCCGCGCAGGGTGAGGCGGTTCAGGGCCTGGTACTTGTCGGTGCGGCTCTTGCTTTCGGCCATCAGGCCGGAGAAGCCTTTGCACGGTGCCGACAGGAACATGACGTGCGGCCGCTCGCCGCCGAAAGCCCGGTGGATGTCCGCGGTGCTGGCCTCGCGCCAGCTGCCGGGCGGCTCGTAGCCCCAGAACGCGCGGTACTGGTCCCGGTCGAAAAGGTCGAGCACCGTCCCGGGGACGCCGGCGATGCGGTCGAAGTCGGCGATAGCAGCCGGGTCCACGTCGATGCCGCCCAGGCAGCGGTAGCGCGCGCGGGCGGTGCCGATGTCGGGGCGTGCCTGGTTGAATCCTCGGGCGCCCGCGCCCAGCCCGGAGAACATGCCGGCGTGGCGAATCTCGAACTCAGCCACGGGCCACCTCGCGCGCCGGTGCCGGGGCTTCGTCGTCCAGCTTGAACGGGCCCATCCAGGGCGAGGCCTTGCCCTTGTGGACCAGCTGCAGGGTCATCACGATCTGCCGGCAGTGGTTGTGCCGCAGCTGCAGCTTGACCCGCTTCCGGCCCTGGCCATCCGGGTGGTACGTCAGGGTCAGGGCCGCGTCCAGCTCCATCAGCCGGCGCTCGATGTCGGAGCACATCAGCAACAGGTCCTGGTCCGCGGGCCGCTGGGCGCGCACCAGCCGGGTGCGGGTATCCAGGCGGGCGATGCAGGCCGGCTCGGCGTTGGGGGTGCGCACCCACAGTTCGGGCGTGTGCCCCTGGTACACCAGCCGCAGCTGGCCGCGCCGGGCGCGCAGGGGGATGTTCATGGCCTCGAACAGCTCGGGCTGCAGCAGGGCCAGGGTGAGCTTGTCGGCCATGATCGGCGCGAAACCGAGACGCGGCTGGGGGGCGGGCGTGCTATTCACGGGTGGCTTTCTCCAGGGCGGCAACCAGCCGCGGGTGAAGGGCGAGGTGGTCGGCGGCGGGATCCACCAGGGCGTTGGCATCGCTCAGCAGCGTTTCCAGGCCGCAGACGACGCGGAACAACGACCCGCGCGCGGCGAGGCCGACCAGCCGGCGGTGCAGGTACTGCAGGTGTTCGCGGTCGTCGCTGTCGAACCAGGCGGGGGCGGCGTCCTCTTCCTCGGTCGCGGGGTAGCGGCCGGCGGCGATGTCCTCCTGCGAGGCCTTCGCCATGCGAAGCGGGATCGACCGGGCGCCCTCAGCCATTGGTGATGCCCCCCAGCTCGGTGGCGGTGTCGCGCACGTGCCGCCGCAGCTGCGCCCAGCCGCGGCACGCGACCTCCGGCTGTCCGGCACCGTCCAGTCGCTCATGGCACATGAAGGCCGGTTCCCCGGGCTGCACGCACGTCGCGGCGTCGATGGTGGTGGGCTGGCACTGGTTGGCGATGGACCCCCGCCGAAACGCACAGCCGTGGCAGAGGGCATCGGCGTCGATGCCTTCCACCAGCTGCATCCCGATCAGCGCGCCCAGGACGGTCGGCATGTTGATCTTCTCGGCGGTGTACGGGTGCACGCCATGCTCGGCCAGCAGGTTTTGCGCCTGCTCGCTGGCGTTGGCAGCCACGCTGTTGGCCAGCCCGACGAACTGGGCCACCAGGTCAACGAACACGTGGGCGCCCAGCTCCCGGGCCATCACGCGCAGGGCGGCGACGCGGCCGCCGGCCGGCAGGAGCGCGACCCGGTAGAGCCTTGCCGCGCTCGCGGCGTCCATCCGGTAGTCGGTGGCCGGCTCACGTACCATCGGCGGCCTCCTGGGGCTCCTGGCGCGGCCGCACGAACCAGGCCATCGGCCCGTCCTCGGTGTCGGCGACAGCGGCCAGCCGCCAACCCTCGGGATCCGGCGGCTGCGGCTGCCACGCGCGCAGCGCGGCGAAGTAGAGTTCGCCGCCGTCGTCCATGGCTTCCTCGCCGATGTCGTCCTCGCCTCGCACGCAGCGCAGCTCGAAGCCCTGCGCCGCCACCAGGGGGGTGATGTCGCGTTCTTCGCCGTTCGGCCAGTCGGGCAGGTCCGGGTGCCACACACCGCCTTCGTCGCTGCGCTCCGGCAGATGGTCCGGGGTGTAGAGCCCGCGCCAGGGCCCGGCCAGCTCGCGGTGGCGGCAGGCGATGGCGCGCAGGGTGTTGGCCGTCAGCGGGCGGCCCATGCGATCGAGCATCGCCGCGGATTCTTCGATGTACTGGGCGTCGTCGTCCGGGGTGAAAGGCGTGTTGGCGAGGGCGTTCATGCGCGGCCAGCCTCCTTCGCAGCCTGGGCGCGCATTTCGCGCAGGGCCGGCAGGTAGATCAGGCGCACCTGCGGGTCGTTGGAGGTGTCGGCGCCGGCTTGGGTCATGGCCCAGTCGAGGGCGGCGAGCTTGTCGTTCGGGTCGGACATCGCGGGTTCTCCGTCAGCTGGCCACGGCGGCGGCCGGTTCGTCGTCCAGGCGCTCGGGGACGCAGGTCTGTTCGTCGCTGCGTTCCACGGTGAGGTTGCGCGGCGCGATGACGGCGACCTTGCAGCGGCCCCGGTGCGCGGCGCGGATTTCCACCTCGATCTGGTGGCCGATGTAGAGCGTGGTCCCGGCCGCCATGTGCTGGATCAGCGGGCGGCGCGGGTGTGGGCGTGCGGGCATGCGCTGTATCTCCGTTGGTGGGCGCTTTCCGATGCGGGCTGCGATGGCAGCGGGGGAGGGTGTCCACCACCGCAACCCGCATCGGAAAAGGCGCCGGTCACCCCGACCGGCAAGGCGCGCCCCAAGGGGGGAGGGGCGCGACGCAGGAAAGGCCTGCGTGTGTAAACCCGGGCCAGGGGGAGGCCCGGGGACGGACATCAGGGGGCGAAAGCGCCGACCATCAGCGGGAAGCCTTCGCCCAAGCCTTTACGCAAGGCTTCCTTGAACTGCTGCGCGATGGCTTCCTTGTGGGCTTCCAGCTCGATGACGCGGAGCGTCAGGCGCGGTTTTTCGGAGGCATCCGCCGAACTGATCGCCAGGCGCAGGTCGAACGTGCGCGTCGGCAGGTCCAGGTACGGCACGGTGGTGAAGGTCAGCAGGTCCGGCAGCCCGGCCTCGGAACTGGCCTCGACCGACTCCAGCACGGACGCGTTGGCGGAATAGGCGCCTTCGGTGGTGTCGGTGCGCGAGGCACGGTTGATGGTCAGGCGGCGCAGGGCGGCCAGGAGCTTGGAATGCGGCCACGCGATGCGCGTGCCGTCGTCGCTCACGGTCACCGCGGCGATCGCGTGCGGCCAGTCCTCGATGAAGGTCTGCACGTCGCGCTGGCTCAGGGACTTGCCGTTGATCGCCAGCAGCGCGGCGAACGCGGCCATCTGCTGCAATGCGAGAACCGCCCGCCAGTCGCCGTGCCCCGGGTCGCTGCGGTCGCCCAGGTTGAAGAACATGACGGCCTGCAGCTTGTCGCGGATGTCCACGAAACCCTGCGCCGCGGTGCCAGAGGCGCCGTGCTCCCGGGCGTAGGCCACGAAATCGGCCAGGGACTGGGTGGCGTAGGTGCCGCGGTAGCGGCGCCGACCCTGCTGGTACTGCTCGAGGTCCACCAGGCCGCCGCCGGGCAGGAGCGCAACGTGCTGGCGCAGGTTGTCCGGCACCACCTGCAAGTGGGCCGCAATGGCGGTGTCCTGGATAAGCTGGATCGCGTCGCGTTCCATCGTCGGTCGTCCTTACTGGTGGGTGGAGGGTTGCGTGCCGCCGGCCCCGGCGAAGAGCTCGCCGTTCGGCTGCGGGGGCAGGAGGGTCAGGACGCCCTTGGCCGTCACATACATGGGCGTGCTGGTCTTGTGCGTCTCGGAGGCGGTACCGCGCGGGGTCGGCCGCTTGAACGTCACCGTGTGGTTGATTTCGACCTGCTGGGACTCGCCGATCTGGGTGATTTCCAGCTCCAGGGTCACCTTGCCCTTCGACTTCTTCTCGCTGTGGATCACGCCGCGCGCGGTTTCGGCCACGGCGCGTGCCAGGCGCTGGCCGAGCGCGCCACCGTCCAAGGCTTCCATCAGCGTGGCCACGTCCGTGACCTGGTTGGGGTCGTGCATTGGATTGCTCCGGTTGAGGGCGCGAACCCGGCGCCCGGCGGGTTAGATGGCGCCGGCCTGCCGCGCCAGCGCGAGCGCCCAGAGGGCGGGGAGGCCGGCGAACACCAGCAGGTAAGAGGCGATGGCGGCGGCGACGTGGCCGATGCGGGGGGTGCGGGAGGCGGGCATCAGCGCGGCTCCTGTGCGTCGCACTCGCTCGCGGCGGCCCGGCCAGCCCTGCATGCGCCGATCAGGGCATACGCCACAGCCACGGCGGCGAGGGCGCAGACGGCGGCCGCGGTCAGCAGCAGGGCGGTCACGCGCTCACCGCCGCGCTGGTGGCCCAGCGGAACGCATGGTCAGAGTGGTAGGCCGCGAGCTTGCGCAGGCTGTCGGCGAGGCCCTCGCTCAGGCCCGCTTCGACTTCGGCGACGTGCGCCAGGTGCAGCGCTTCGGCGCACTGCTCGGCGTGGTACTGGATGCCGGCCCTTGCGGCATCGTGCTGGTGCGCGGTACGCATCGTTCCCCCTCAGCTGCCGGCGTGTCCGGCGCGATGGGTGAACTATGCGATATGCGTACCGTCAAGGCAATGCGAAATGCGTTGCTGCGCTATGCACTACGCGCAGTCGTTCAACTGGCGTTCAGGCTCTCGGCGCGAATGGAGGCGCCCACACGGCGCATCGTCAGGTAGTGGACCAGCTGCAGGCCGGCCAACGTAGGGAGCACCACCGCGCCCAGCTGGCGCGCCGCGGGTGCGCCGATCAGCAGCAGGGCCGCCGCAGGCACGGCGACGGCGCTGGCCACCACGATGTGCTTGTGCACGTCCGTGGGGTCGAGGTGGGCGAACGCGAAGGGTGCCAGGATGGACAGTGCGGTGAGGCACACGGCGGTGCGCAGGATAGGCAGCCCGCCTGTCGGGTGGAGGATGTCCGGCATGGACCCGCCGGCGATCATGCCCCAGTCGGCGGAAGCCAGGACCAGGACGCCGGCGGTACCGAGAAGGCCGATCGAGGCTGCGACAGCGAACGACCGGCCCATGCTCAGCTCCCCTGCATGCTCTTGACCATCGCCAAGATGGCCTGTTGCTGTGCCGGACTCAGCTCCCGCATAGCTCGAGCGGTTGCGGCCGGAATCGCATCCTCCACCAGTTCGGCTTCCCCGCCGGCCAGGCTTTCCAGATCCGTCTGCAGAACATCAAGTAGCGCACGCAATTCATCCACTTTCCACCTCTCCCCCCTGCTGCCGTTGAACCATCCGGCCACCGTGGAGAAGGCGACAGGGATCCCTCGCCGATTCAACTCCGCGGTGACCTGGGGCACCGATAGTCCGAGGTGCTCCCGCCGCGCGGTGAGGCTGTCTGAAAACCTGCTCATATGGTGAGACGTTAAGAAGGGCGGTTGCAGCCGTGTTACGCAATGTGCATACTTCGTTAGGTGTGCAATATGCGTAGCGATTCGATGGACGCTCGGGCTTACTGGACCAACTACGTACAGCGGCACGGGGGCCCCCGCGGGGTGTCCGACCGGCTGGACCTGCCGTATTCGACCGTGGCCTGCATCTGCAACGGCAGCCGCGGCATTGGCCATGCCCTGGCCACCCGGATGGCCGAGGCCGACCCGGAGCTGGACCGCTCCGTACTGGTCTGGGTGCGGCCGACCGAGAAGCCGGCGGGCGAGGGCACCGCAATTACCTGATTCCACATGGCTGCACTTCCTGCGAGGGGTGCGGCCATTTTCGTGATCGTCCAGGGGAATACAGGGGAACGCGTGGTCCCCGGCGTTCCCCACCAGTGGGGAGAACCACATGCGCCACCTCAGCATCACCTACCAAGACGGCCTCACCCAGCGAAACCGCAGCCTCCGCGAGCTGATGCTGGTGCAGGTTGCCAACAACGGCGGCGTGACCGCCGTGGCCGGAAAGCTGGACCTGTCGCCGTCGAAGCTCAGCGAGAAGCTGGCCGGCTCGGACAGCAGCGGCAAGCCGCGGGGCCTGACCGTTGACGAGCTCGAGCGGTACATCGCCGAGACGCGCGACGTGACGCCGATTCACTACCTGATCGAGCGTTACCTGACCTCGCCCGAGGCGGCCCACAGCGAGGCCATCGCCGAAATCACCAAACTGATGTCGGCGCTGCCGGCGCTGCTGAACCAGGTCGGGGTGAAGTGGCCGCCGTGAGCCGGTAGCACGCGGTAGAGCTGAAAAACGAGTTGCGTACATCCCGGTCGAGGAAGTGGCCGACCGGGTGCCTGGCGCGGGGAACGTCGAAAAGACGAAGCCCCGGCTAGTCGGGCATGACGTAGGCCGGGGCTTCGGAGAACCGAGGCCATTATGCCGCTCCACCAGAACCAAGCAACCGAACCGCCGGCGCGCCCGGCATGTCTCACCCCATGCGACCGGGGGGCATGCTGATGCCCGCGCCCGGCAAACCCACCGCACCGCGCACGCGCTATCGCCGCCTGGAGGTGCGCACGTGGGCCGATGACAAGTTCCGCCGCCTGACGCCGATGCTGCCCAGCGGCCAGTCCCTGTGGCTGTTCCTGCTGGCGGGGCCGCATACCAGCCCGATCCCGGGCCTGTTCCGCGCCGGCCGCGCCGGCATGGCCGAGGAACTGGGCTGGGAACAGGAAGCCTTCGACAAAGCCTTTGCGGAAGTCCACGCGCTAGGCATGGCCGTAGCCGACTTCTCCGCGCGCTTGGTGTGGCTGCCGAAGGCCATCACCCACAACCGTCCCGAGTCGCCCAACGTGGTCCGTTCGTGGCGCGTCGAGCTGGCGCTGTTGCCGGAATGCGAGCTGCGCACGCGCGCCCTGGCCGCGCTCCGGGAGTTCCTGGAATCCATGGGAAAGCCCTTTGCGCAGGCGTTCGATGAAGCCATGGGCGTGGCCCCGCCGACCAAGGCGAAGGGTTCGCGGAAGGGTAGGGCGAAGCCTTCCCCCGAAGGCTTGGGCGAATCAGGAACAGGAACAGGAGCAGGAACAGGAGAAGGTCAAAACCCTACGGGGGATGGAGAGAAGGGCGACCGCGCTGTCCGCGAGGCACTGAGGCTGGAACAGGTCACGCAGGAGGCGATGGACGCGTACAACGCGACCCTGGCCGCTCCCGCCGGGCTGCTGGCGCGCGCCGTGCTGGTGAACGATGCCCGCAAGGCAGGGGTTCGCCGGGCGCTGCCAACGATCCGCAGCATCTGCCAGGCCGAGTTCGGCAACGAGCGCGTGACGCCGAAGTTCTGGCAGCTGCTGTTCGGCGCAGCCGCGAACGACCCGTTCCATTCCGGCCAGCAGCCGGGCGGGCAGGGTCATGAGGGCTGGCGGCCGGACTTCGATTACCTGATCCGGCCGCAGGTCATCGCCAAGCTGTTCGAGCGCGCCGTGTCGGGCGCAGGGGTGCCGGCATGACGGGCCAGGACTACGAGGACGCCGGCATTCTGCGCATGCCTCCGCACGCGGCCGAGGCCGAGCAGGCGGTGCTGGGCGGGCTGATGCTCGCCACCGACTCGGAGCTGGCCTGGGAGCGTGTGGGCGCGATGCTGTCCGCCCGGTCGTTCTACCGGCGGGACCATCAGCAGGTCTGGAACGCGATCGAGACGCTGGCCAAGGCCGGGCAGCCGCTGGACGCGGTGACCGTGGGCACCCACCTGGCGCAGAACGGCTCGGAGGGGGAAATGCAGCGCTACGTGGTGGAGCTGGCCACCACCACCCCGTCCGTGGCCAACGTCCGCGCCTACGCCGAGCTGGTGCGCGATGCGCACCTGCGCCGCCAGATGATCGACGCCGGCACCGACCTGGTGAACCGGGCCTTTGACGATGGCGCCACCGAGACGGCGGCGCTACTGACCGAGGCGCAGCAGCGGCTGGCCGAGCTGCAGCCGCAGGACGCCGGCGGCATGCAGCAGCTGGGCGATAGCCTGCGCGAGTGGTGGGACAGGTATCAGGAGCGCTACCACAGCGCCGACGAGTACCTGGGCCTGCCCACGCCGTGGGCCAACTGGAACCAGGCGACCAGCGGGCTGATCGCGCAGGAGGTGCTGGTGCTGGCCGGGCGGCCGAGCATGGGCAAGTCCGTGGCCGGGTTCGGCCTGGCCAACCACGCCGCGATCGACCTGCAGCGCAAGGTGGGCGTGTTCTCGCTGGAGACGCGGCGGGTGAACTACCTCAACCGCCTGGTGGCCGCCTACGCCCGCGTGCCCTACGAGTTCGTGCGCAACCCGCGGCCCGACAAGGACGAGGACCACACCTCCCGCATCGCCGCTGCGCTCCGGCAGGTCAAGGCGGCGCCGCTGTTCGTGGACGACACGCCCAGCCTCACCGCGGCGCAGTTCGAGACGCGCGCCCGGACGCTGGCGCGGCGCGAGGGCCAGCTGGGGCTGATCGTGGTCGACCACCTGCACGAGTTCCGGTTTCGGGCGGAACAGGCGCGATTCGACATCGGCGAGGTGGTGGCCGCCGCCAAGCGCGTGGCCGGCGACCTTGATGTGCCAGTGGTGCTGCTGTCGCAGCTCAACCGCAACGTGACCGGTCGCGCCGACCGCTGGCCGCACCTGGGCGACCTGCGCGAGTCCGGCGACATCGAGCAGAAGGCCGACGTGGTGGCGATGATCCACCGCGAAGATTATTACGACGCCACCAGCGTGCAGAAGGGCATGGTGGGCATCCGGTTCGTGAAGGGCCGAGACATCCGCGCCGGCCAGACCATCTGGCTGCGCAACCGGTTCGATGAATCCCGGCTTGAGGACTGGGACGACCTGATCCCGGAGCTGCCAGCGGCGGGGCGCCCGGCGCGCAAACCTTCGTTCCAGTCGTTCCAGGGCGGCGCCCGCCGGAGCGGAGGGGTCGAAGCATGAAGCGATCCACGCCGCTGCTGCGCCGCAAGGGCCTGGTGTCGCGCCGGTCGACCGATACGCCGACCGCCGCCGAAGCGCTGCGGTTCGAGCTCATGCGGGACGTGGGCTGCGTCATCGCGTACGCGCTCGGCCTGAGCACGCCGTGCGACGACGACCTGCGCGTGCTGGGCGAGATCCACCACCTGACCGATGGCAGCCGCCACGGCGCCCGCCGGCGAGGCCACGCCTTCGCCGTGTGCATCAACCAGTGGAGCCACCGCGGCGTGCCGCTGCCGGACATGACCGCCGAGCAATGCCGCCAGACATACGGCCCGAGCTATGCCGAAGAGCCGGCCCTGTTCCGCGAAACCTACCCCGACGACCAGCTGCTGGAGCTCCAGAACAAGCTCTTGCGGCTCCACTTCCCCATGGCCTGCAGCGAATGACCACACCGAAGAAGCGCGTTAGCTGGCGCTCGATCAGCCCCGAGACGCCCGTCGTGTTCCAGGGCCGCACCTACACCAGCCGCGGCGACCTGGCCGCCGACTTCCCCGCGTTCAGTGGCGAGGACGTGGTGCGCGCCCTGATCGATGGCTGCACCACGGTGCTGGAAGTGGAGGCGCATGCGTTCCGCTGCCGTCAGGTCGCATACAGGGCCGCGCGCGACGCGGCCCGGCGCACGCAGGCCAAGCAGGCGCGGCAGGGCGGCAAGGCCCGCCAGAGCGCCAAGGCGCGGGGCGCGCGCCGGTGAGCCGCTATGCCCGCCGCCGCGACACCAACCACGCGCCCCTGGTGCGCGCCTTCGAGGCGCTGGGATGCACGGTGGCCGACCTCTCCCATGCGGGGGTGCCCGGCTGGCCGGACGTGGTGGTGGGCTGCGTCGGCGTTAACCACCTGGTGGAGTTCAAGAGCATGGAAACGGCTTACGGCCGCGCCGGGCTCAACCCCAACCAACAGGCTTTCAGCCGCGACTGGCGCGGCGGCCAGGTGTTCGTCGTCACCTCCGACTTGGAGGTGCAGGCCCTGGTAGGGAACTGGCGCAGGAGTGTCCAACGATGACAGCAACAGCAACGACCGGCGCGCGCACGCGGCGGGAGCACGGGTATGTGGTCCGCCCGGTCCTGGACCTGGCGACGTTCGGCCCCATCGAGCACGTGGCCAGCGAGCTGCAGGCACGCATCCGCCGCACGCTTTACAGCCGCGGGGAAGGCACTGTGGTGCTGTGCAGCCCCGCCGGCGAGGTCTACGCGCTCATGGCCGGCGAGCTGCGCACGGATCGGTTCGTAGGCGAGCACGCCGAGTGGGTGGTGGGTTGGTACGCAACGCGGCCGCGCAAGCCAGGGTGTGGGCCGGAGGTGCCGGCGACCACGCTGCTGGTGGGCGACCTGCAGGACCACACGCACGCCCTCCGTTGATTGCTGGCTGCGTGTATGGGAGAGAAGGGATGTTTGAGGTGGTAGGGAACCCGCCGGCCGGGGCGGAACAGTACCGGTACGACCAGCGGGCAGGTGTCGGGAACAGCCCGCAGCCGCCACGGGGTTTGGCCACGTGTGGCCGGCGGCGCGCGCCAACGCGCCGTGACGGACTTGGCCCTGGGAAGCGGCGGCACCGGGTGGGGCCCATCGAGGCACGCCCGGTGCCAGTAGTGCATCGGGAGCCCTAATTGTCGCGCGCACCTGCGAAGAAGGTCCCCGCCCAGAAGGGTAAGGGCCCCGCAAAGGCAAAGGCTAAGGCGCCCTCCAAGCGGGCGGCGGGGGGGCGGCCGACCAAGTATCGCGTCGACTTCGCGCGCCAGGCCCAGCTCCTGGCCACGAAGGGATGCACGGATGCCGAGGCCGCCGAGTTCTTCGGCGTGGCCGTGTCCACGCTCAACTTGTGGAAGCTGCAGCACCAGGAGTTTTCGGAGGCCCTAAAGATGGGCAAGGCCGTGGCCGACGCTCGCGTGGAGCGAGCCCTGTTCGAGCGCGCGACGGGTTACACCTGCAAGGAAACCGACATCCGAGTGGTGAACGGGGAGCTGGTTATCACGCCGATGCAGAAGCACTACCCGCCCGACACCACGGCAATGATCTTCTGGCTAAAGAACCGCCAGCGCGAGCTGTGGCGGGACAAGCCCGAGCCGGCCGACGACGAGACCCCACCGCCTACCGCGGTCGAGGTCCGTGTCGTGAGCGGGAGGAAGCGTGCCAACCCTTAACGAGCCCCAGGCCGCCTTCCTCGATCTGCCCCACAAGTTCCGCGCGTTCGTCGGGGGCTTCGGCTCCGGCAAGACCTGGGTGGGATGCGGCTCGCTGTGCAAACACGCCTGGGAGCACCCGCGTGTTCCGGCAGGCTACTTCGCGCCCACATACCCGCAAATCCGGGACATTTTTTACCCGACCGTGGAGGAAGTGGCCTACGACTGGGGCCTGCGCGCCGATGTGGCCGTGGCCAACAAGGAGGTGAGCCTGTACGCGGGCCGGCAGTACCGCGGCACCATCATCTGCCGGTCGATGGACAAGCCCGCCAGCATCGTGGGTTTCAAGATCGGCCGGGCGCTGGTGGACGAAATCGACACCATGGCCAAGCCAAAGGCCTACGCCGCGTGGCGCAAGATCATCGCCCGTCTGCGCGTGAAGGCTCCCGGGTTGTTGAACGGCATCGACGTGACGACCACCCCCGAGGGCTTCAATTTCGTCTACGAGCAGTTCCACGCGATCCCCTCTGCGGATCCCGCGAAGGCGGCGCTGTATGGCCTGGTGCACGCGAGCACCTACGACAACGAAGCCAATCTGCCGGATGACTACATCGAATCGCTGTTCGAGAGCTACCCCGAGCAGCTGGTGCTGGCCTATATCCGAGGCCAGTTCGTCAACCTCACCAGCGGCAGCGTGTACCCCGCTTTCGACCGCAATAAGAACGGCACACACGCCCTGGTAGAAGATAGCGACGACCGTGTGCACGTCGGCATGGACTTCAACGTGCTGAACATGACCGCGGTGGTGTGCGTGATCCGGGCGGGGTGCCCGCTGGCGGTGGGGGAGTTCACTGGAGTGCGGGACACGCCGGCCATGATCGTGGCGCTGCTAGAGCGCTTCGGCGACCGACCACTGTTGATATACCCCGACGCCAGCGGCAATAGCGCCCACACCAACAACGCGAGCATGTCGGACCTGGCGCTGCTGCGCGCCGTGCCGAGCTTCCGCGTGCGCGCGCCGGCCGCGAACCCCCGCATCCGCGACCGCGTGGTGTCTGTCAACGCGATGCTGTGCAACGCGCGGGGGCAGCGCCGGCTCAAGGTAAACGTGAAGGCGTGCCCCAAGCTGGCCGAGGCTCTGGAGAAGCAGGCATACGACGCCAACGGCCTGCCGGACAAGACCAACGGCTTCGACCATCCGCCCGACGCCCTGGGCTATTTCATCCAGAACCGCTTCCCGGCCGCTGTAAGCGCCCGCGATCCCGTCTCCGTTGATCGGCGGCCGGTGATCAAGCCTTATACGCGGCAGTGGCTGGAGTACGACCCCGAAGCCATGGAGCTGGAAGAGCGCCGGAGAAGCAAGCTATGACCACCCTGCTGCAGCAGCCCGACCCCATGCTGGACGCGATGGCAGCCGAAGAGGCGGCCGCCGCGCAGGCCCAGCAGCAGGCCCAGGAGGTGCTGCAGGAAGAGGCCGACGTTGGCGAGTGGCTCAAGCGCATCGAGGCCGGCCGCAAGAAGGACAAGGGCGCCCGGGAGGGCTACGCGAAGGACCGGCTGTACTGCACCAACCGACAGGACGCAGACGTGTACGGCGTTCGGGTGCCGATTGCAGGCACCTACGTGCACCTGCTGAACGGCTACCTCTACGCGCGCAACCCGGAACCCAGCGTGGAGCCCGACGACGCGCTGGAGGGCGAGGACAAGGAGGCGGCCAAGCAGTTCGCGCACGGGCTGGACATTTACCTCACCCGCACGTGGCGGAAGTCCAAGCTCAAGCTGGCCATGGACTCCGTGGTGCGCTCCGGCAACACCGTGGCGATCGGCTGGCTCAAGTCCGCATGGCACCGGCAGACCGGCCACAACCCGCAGACCCAGCAGCAGATCCAGACGCTGCAGCAGCAGCTGGCCGCGCTGGACGCCCAGGCCGCGCGGCTGGCGGACGGCCAGCAGGTGGCCAACCTGGACGCCGAGCGCGCCGAGCACCAGCGGCGCCTGGCCGCGCTGCAGGCGCAGGCGAACCGCACCCTGTTCAACGGCTCGGTCAAGGACTTCGTGCGCGCCGAGGACATCCAGGTGGCGCCGGAATGCCCCAGCCTGCGCAACTACCTGGACAGCCCGTGGATCGCGCACCGGATTTTCAAGCGCCTGGACAAAGCGAAGGAAGAGCACCAGCACGTGGAGGACCAGCTGCAGTCGGCCACGTTCTACAGCTGCAACGACCCGGCAGCCCCGGGCGACGGCGAGGGGGTGCAATACAGCAAGGACAGCGCCGGCGCCGCCGGCGACGACTCCACCCGCTACGTCTGCCTGTGGGAGGTGTGGGACAAGACCACCGGCCACGTCCTGACGGTGGCCGAGGGCTGCAAGCGCTACGTGATCCGTCCGTATCAGCCGCAGCAGCGCACGACCCGCTTTTACCCGTTCTTCCAGTGGGCCCCGATCTGGAATGACGGCGAGCGCCACCCGCAGTCCCTGGTGGACCTGTCGCGCGACCTGCTGGACGAATACAACCGGATCCGCACCAACTACCGCGAGCACCGGCGCCGGGCCATCCCCAAAACGGGGTTTGACAAGGGCGCCGTCGAGGTGGACGAGGCGCGGCGGCTGGAGGCCGGCACGACGCAGGAAATGATCGGCCTGGACCTGCAAGGCAAGTCCTCCAACCAGGTGGTGTTCCCGATCGCTTACAACGCCGTGGACATGGCGCTGTACGACACCGCGGTGATCCGGCAAGAGCTGGAAATGATCTGGGGCATTCAGGAGGCCATGAGCTCCACCATCCGGGTGGCCAAGACGGCAACGGAGGCGGACATCCAGAACGAAGGCACCCAGTCCCGCCTGGACTACTCGCGCGACCAGCTGGACGAAATGCTGGGCGAGCTGGCCCGTTACGACGCCGAACAGGCCACCAGCGAGCATGGCCTGAGCGACGACGAGGCCAGGGCCATCATCGGCCGCACCGCGATGTGGATCCCCGTGCCTGACCCGGAGACGCTCGAATCCATCGTGGCCATCGACATCCGCGCCGGGTCCGCCGGGAAGCCGGCAACCGCGCTGCGCCAGCAGCAGTGGTCGGTTCTCCTGCCGCAGCTGCAGCAGGCCGCCGTGCAGATCGGCCAGATGCGCGGCGCCTCGCCGCTGGACGTGGCCAACTGCCTGGAGCAGCTGGCCATGGAGACGGTCAAGCGCGCCGGGGACACCAGCATCGACCCGTACCAGTTCATCCCGCAGCCGCCGGCCGTCGCGCCCGTGGTGCCGCCTGTCCCTGGCCAGCCCGCGCTGCCAGGCGCACCGGTGCCCGGGCTCGCCGCGCCGGAGCCTTCCATTGCCACGGCCCTTGCCGGTTCCCCGGCCGCCGCACCCGTTTGACCCGAACCACACGCCGCCAGCGAGGTAACCCATGCACGTGATCTATGACCCGGCCGCCCAGGGCGGCTCCGCGCTTTCCCCCGAGGACGACGGCAGCGCCGCTGCTGCCGCCGCCGCCGCCGCGCAGGACGACTCGGCCGCCGGCACTGCCGAAACCGATGCCTTCTCTGCAGGCGTCGAGGAAGCGCGCCAGCGCGAGGCCACGGAGGACGGCCAGCCGGCGGCGCCCGGCGCTGGTGATGGGCAGCCGCCGCCGGCTGATGGCGCCGCGGGGGCCGACGCTGCCGCGGCCGCCGCGGCCGCTGCCGCCCCGGGCGAGGGCGAGGGCAAGGGCAAGGACGGCAAGGACGGCAAGCCCGCCGACCCGCCGGCCGGTGGGGAGCCCACCGCCGTCGACAAGGAAATCCAGGAGCTCGGCATCACCAACGAGCGCACCAAGTCGCGCTTCCGCGAGCTGTCCGAGCGCGCGGCCGAGGCCGAGACACTGCGCCCGCTGGCCCAGCGCGGGCAGGAGTGGGAGGAAACCATCCAGTCCACCGGCGCCAACCCGGAGCAGATGGGCCAGGCCCTCAATTACCTGGCCGCGGTCAACAGCGGCGACCCGGCCGCGCTGCGCCAGGCGCACCAGTTCCTCACCCAGGAGGTGGAGTGGCTGTCCAAGCAGCTGGGCCTGCCCGTCCCCGGCTATGACCCGCTGACCGAGTTCCCCGACCTGGCCGAGCAGGTGAGCAACGGCGACACCACGCGCGAGCTGGCGCAGGAGGTGGCCGCCAACCGCCGCGCGCAGGCCCTGCAGACGCAGCGCCAGGAGCAGTCCCGCCAGCGCAGCAGCCAGGAGCAGCAGGCCACCGCGGCCGTGCAGCAGGGCGTGGCGCAGGTGGCCGAGCTCGGTAAGCAGCTGCGCGCCACCGACCCCAGTTTCGCAGCCAAGTTCAAGACGATCGAGCCGCTGGTGCGACAGGTGCAGGCGACGCTGCCGCCGGACCAGTGGGCCGCCGCGGTCAAAGACCTGTACGAAGCTGCGCCGTCGCCCGTCACGCCGCCACCGCCGCCCACGCCGAACCCGGCGCGCCCCACCGGCGTGAGCCTGGTGCCCACGGCCGCGGATGACCCGTTCGGGTTCGGCGTCGAAGAAGCCCGCGCGAGGGGGATGTGATGTATTCCGACGAGTACGCGAACGCACCGCACACTGCCGGCGGGCTCTTGGGCGGCGTCCCCATGCACAACCCGCGGCGGGATGTTGCCGCCGCATCTAACCCGAGCCCCGTTCTGCGCCACCACGCGCCGCTGCGCACCGCCTCGGAGCTGGAAGTGGGTGCCGCCGATGCTGGCGCCGCAGCCAGTCCGGTGGACCTGGCCCTGCGCCGGCAGCGCGAGGACATCAGCGACCTGCTGGGGATTGTGGACGCCTTGGCCACGCGCCTGTCGGTGGTGCTCGGGCCGGAACACGGAGGGCCCGAAGGGCCGCAGACCCTCGAGAAAGAGCCGATCAGCCCCTTGGTGGGAATCATCGGCGTGCACACCGGCCAGGTGCGGCACGCCTCGCGGACGCTGGCCAACCTGTTGGACCGGCTGACCATCTGACCCTCCGTTGACTCGGGCCGCTGGCGCTCCAAACTGGACGCCAGCTGGCCAGTGCCAGCACCGCGTGTGACGTAAGCCGGGTTCGCCGCCGGTAGCGCAGATTGAGGCTTCGCGCCCCTCGAACGCGGAAAGACAACCAGCCCGATTTCCCGGGCGAATCTTTCCTATTCGAGGTGTGCAATGCCATTGACTGCGCAGCAGCTGGCGAACGGTGCGAACCGTCAGCTCCAGAGCTATTCCAAGGACGACCCGATCGACCAGTTCACCACCGAGCGCCCGACCGCGCTGTGGCTGATCAAGAACAAGGTCGAGTCGGTATTCGGCAACGGCATCTTCAACGAGAAGGTGCGCTACACCAACGACAGCAATTACCAGAACTACAGCGGTGACGATCAGGTCACCTACAACAAGAAGAACACCACCAAGCTGGCGCCGTACCAGCACTACGAGGCGCACGACGGCTTCTCGCTCAACGAGACCGAGCTGGCGAACAACGGCATCCTGCTGACCGATGACCGCAATGCGGTCATGGCCGAGGCCGAAAAAATCCAGATCGTGAACCTGCTCAAGGAGAACTGGGACACGCTCAAGGACGGGTTCCAGGAGAACTGGGGCCGCGAGGTTCTGCTGAACGGCACCCAGAACGCCAAGGCCGTGCCGGGCATCGATGCCATCGTGTCGACCACCCCGAACGTGGGCGTGCTCGGCGGCCTGGACGCGTCGCTGGCCACCTGGTGGCGCAACCACGCCGTGATGGGCATCAGCACCGCGACCCCGGGCAACCTGATCTCCGTGCTCGAGGGGCTGTGGCGCAAGTGCGTGACCACCGGAAAGATGGGCGCGCCCGACTACATCCCGGTGGGCTCGGAAGCCTACGATGCCCTGCAGAAGGACGCGCTGGCCGTCGTCGGCCGGCAGATCAACCTGGGCGGCAGCGCCACCGGCGGCGTCACCATCGACCCGACCACGAAGGCCCTGGCGTTCAAGGGCGTGCCGGTCGTGTGGGATCCGACCTTCGATGCCCTGGACGACATCCTGGGCCCGATCACGCATCCCTGGAAGAAGCGCGGGTACTTCCTCAACAGCAAGACCATCAAGCTGCGCCCGGTCAAGGGCCGGTGGATGGTCAAGCGCACCCCGCCGCGCGTCTACGACCGCTATACCTACTACTTCGGCCTGACCGCGGATTACGGCATCACCTGCCGCAAGCGCAACGCCAACGCGGTCTGGAGCATCGCCTGACCCACCGCCGGCGCTTCGACGCCGGCCCTACGCCGGCCAGGTGAGCCCTGGCCGGCAGGAGACACCGAAATGCCGAACATCAAGAAGCTGACCGCGAGCGTGGCCACGGTGAACACCGGCACCCCGCAGCGGCTCAACACCACGCCGCTGCAGGGCGGCCACGGGCGCGAGGCCAAGTATTCGATCCCGGTCCTGCCCCTCACCGGCGTGTTCAAGCTGCAGGGCCACGACAGCGCCGAGGCTGCCGCGCCGGCGTCGAACGACACCGGCTGGTACGACGTGCTGACCATCGACGCCAGCGCGGGCCAGGTGGGCGAAATCGCCGACCTGCCGAGCTGGATCCGCACCAGCACCACCACCGCGGACGCGGACGGCCCGGATGTGGCCGTGTACCTGGAGGGCGTGCAGTAATGGCCAAGCGGATTCTGCTGGTGTCGATGATCACGCTGATCATCGAGAAGGGATCGGACGCGAAGATCCCGGTGCAGGTGCCCGAGTACGAGGTGGGCATCCTGCAGGACATCCACGGCGAGGCCAGCGTGTACGAGGTCGGCCGTGACGATATGCAGCTGGAGAACCCGGACATCCAGGTGATGTTCGATGGCCTGGTGGCCAAGTACCAGTCCAGCCAGGACGCCGACCAGGCCCGGGCCCGCTACTTCAGCCGCGCGGGCCAGCTGGAGCGCTATCTGGAGCGCCAGCAGCCGGATGCGCCCAGTGCCTCGGCCGCCGCCAAGGCCAAGCCGGCCGCGGGCGGCCGTCGCGGTGCCAAGAAGGATCCCAAGGACCGGGAGCCGGCCGGCGACGCGCCTGCGAGCGAGCAGGGCGACGAGGGCTCCAGCCTGACGCCCGAGCAGGTGGCCGAGCTGCTGGCCCTCCCGGTGGAACAGGTGATCGCCCGGCTGGGCGCCCTGGACGACGCCGACCTGGTGGCGCTGGAAGAGGCGGAAACCGAAGGCGCCGGCCGCGAGGACCTGCTGGCCGCGCTGGACGATGAAGCCGAGAAGCGCAAGTAACCGGCCCCGCTGGCGGCGGTGACGGGGGGCCAGCCGGGGTTCGCCTCGGCTGGCCTTTTTCTTTGCAGCAGGAGCACCTGTCCCATGACCTACAACTGCGAGTGTGACCACGGGCAGCCGACTGTCACGCTGGCGGACATCCGCAAGCGCCTGGCCCGGCGCCTCGGCTTCTCCGTCCAGGTGAGCATGAACGTGCTGCCGCCCGGGCTGGCCGAGCTGCTGGACGACTTCACCCGCAGCGCGCACGAACAGCTCTACGCGCGGTACACCTCGCTGCGGCAGGAACGCATGTTCACCTGGGACCTGGTGGCCGGTCAGCGCTTCTATGACCTGGACGGCAACGACACCACCGACGACTGCGAGAAACTGCTGGACCCGGGCAAGATCACCTGGGCGGGCATTTCGCAGGGCACCAGCAGCTGGCAGCCGCTGGTCTGCGGCATCGGCCCGACACTGTACGGCTCGGCAGACACCGGCATCCCCAGCCACTACGAAGTGCGCCAGTGCATCGAGCTGTGGCCGGCGCCGGCGGACAGCACCTGGAAACTGCGGATCCGCGGCGCCTTCCAGGCCAACCCGCTGAACAGCGCCACCGAAGCGCACAACGTGCTGACCGTCGACCCGGAAGCGGTGTTCCTGTACGCGCTGGCCGCCGCGAAAGGCCACTACAACCGCGCCGACGCCATCCAGGCCGAGCGGATGGCCGTGGCTTACGTGCGTGACCGCATCAAGCAGTCCCACGGCACGCGCCGCTACATCCCGGGCCGCTGCGAGCCCCCGCGATCACCGCCGCGGCCCGTGCTGGTGGGCGGGTACCCGGAGGACTGATCGATGCGCCCCACCACGCTGAGTGCGGTCAAGGCGGGCATCACCCGTCTGCGGGACAAGGGCGGCGCCTCGCCCGACGCGCTGTATGACCTGCTGAACGGCTACGTCACCGCGGCGCGCACCGTGCGCAGCCGGGGCGGCGTCAGGATCAAGGCGCAGCTGCCACCGGGAACGAAGGGGCTGGGGTGGTTCGCTGGAAAGTTCGTGGCGTTCGCCACCGAGGTCACCGATTCCGGCGACGCGCGCGTGGAGGTGGAGGTGATCCGCCATCCCGATTCGCCCGGCCTGCCGCTGCGCGACATCCACTTTGCGATGCCTTTTCTGGGCTACCTGTACGTGGTGGCCGAGTTCGCCAACGGCGACGTTTTCCATTACTGGCTGGAGAAGGGCGAGCCGTGGGAGCCGGGCAAGGTCTACCTGCCGGGCACGCTGGTGCGCCCGCCTAACAGCAATGGCCTGGTCTACCGGCTCGAATCGGACCACGCCGGGTTCATCCCTTGGGCGCCGAACGTGCGCCGCCAGGTCGGCGACGTGGTGGTGCCGACCACGGACAACGGTTACCGCTACGTGGCCGAGGAAGTCAGCGGGGACGACGCGCGCTCCGGTAGCGCCGAGCCGGAGTGGCCGGCCGCCGCCGGCGCGACCGTGTATGAGGACGCCGACGTGATCAACCCGCTGACCACGCAGACCAACGGCAACGCGCCGATGCCTGTGCCCCCCAACGTGGCCGACAGGTACGGCCGCGGTCCGAACAGCCCGGAGCAGTGATGGCAATCCCCACCTGGCAGCCAGGAGTCCTGTACCAGCCCGGCGACATCGTGCTGCCGATCACGATGCCGGCGCCCACCGCTACGGAGGTGGCCAACGGCGACTTCTCCGGCGGCACCACCGGCTGGGAGCTTTCGGGCGGCATCGGCTACGTCTCCGACCGCGGGTATGCCGGGCTGGGGTGCGTGCGCCTGCCGGGCAGCGTGGCCGATGGTCTGGCCCTCAACGAAACCGAGCTGGTGGTGCCAACCGGCCAGACCATCACGGCCACGTGCATGGTGGAGCAAGGCGCCTCCATCAAGGGCGCTACGCGCGGCTGGGTAGAGGTGCACTGGTTCGACGGCGACGGCCTGTTGCTGCGCGTGGACAAGGGCAACGAGGTGGACGACGGCAGCGGCGGCGCCTGGAAACAGTCGACCGTCACCGCCACCAGTCCGTCCGGCGCCGCCTATGCCCGCGCCGGCATCGCGCTGTGGTCGGTCGCCGACCATAGCCACCCGATCTGGGCGGACAACCTGCGCGTGTCCGGCACCTTCGCTGGGCTGCCGTCCGGGCTGGCGTACAAGGCGGTACAGCCGGCCGCGGGTTACTCCGGCGGCACCGAGCCGGCCTGGCCGCCGGTGCTTGAGCAGACCGTCAACGACAACGAGGTGGTCTGGGAGGCGATCGCCACCACCCGGGTGGTGTGGAAGGCCGAGCCGCTGTATGTCAGCGGCACCACGGAGCCGGAATGGCCGACCGCGACCGGCGGGTATGTGCGCGACGGGACCGCCAACTGGCGCGCGGTGTCGCGTCGGGTCGAGGACCCGAAGTGCCCGAACACGAAGATCGTGGCTATCGCCGCCTCCAAGGTGTTCTGCGGGGACAAGGACATCGTGCGGTACAGCGCAACGGTCAACCCGCTGGACTGGAGCAGCCCGGAGGACGCCGGGTACCTGGCCACCGGTCTGCAGAACCACGGATCCAACCCGGTCGAGGCCATGGCGCTGTACCGCGGCAACCTGGCCGTGTTCAACGCCGAGGGATTCCAGCTCTGGCAGGTGGACGAGGACCCGGCGAACATGGCCCTGCTGGACGCCCTGCCGCTGGGCAGCACGCATCACCACGCGCTGGCGCCGGTGTCCAACGACCTGTTCATGATCGCGGGCCCCGGGGTGCGCACGCTCGGCATCGCCGCCAGCAGCACCAACTTCCAGGCCGGCGACGTGGGCATGCCCATTGATGAACTGGTGGAACCGGAAGTGGCCGCGGCCGAAGCGCGCGGCGTCATGCCGATGGGGCTCTACAACCCCGGCGCTGGCCAATACTGGCTGATGTTCCCGAGGTACGACGCGCCGCCGGCCGTGCCGCCGGCCATCGCGGGCCAGGCGCCCGATGGCGTCTCGGAATTTCCCTACGACGGGTACGCCTACACCCTGACCCCGGGCACCTCGCCGATCGTGCGGGTGAGCGTGGTCGACGGGAGCCTGCCGCCGGGCCTGACACTGGATCGCGCGACCGGCCAGCTGCCTGCCGACGCTGTTCCCACTGCGCCGGGTACCTACCAGTTCGTGCTGCGCGTGGAGGACGCCAACGGCCTGTATGCAGACCTGGCCGACGAAATCCTGATCGAGAGCGGGCAAGGGGCTATCGCGTGCGATGTCGGCGCCAGCTACTCCGGTGGTGTGTCCTTCCCGAGCGAGCACCTAATCGTGCTCGGGGCTGGCGTGGGCCGCGTCGACCTGGTGTTCGAGGCCTTCGACGTGCCCGATCGCTTCGAGGTGATTTATGACGGCGCGACGGTGATAGACACCGGATACCGCGGCACCGCGAATCGGCAGGGCGAGCTGGACGACGCGCTGGCTGCCCGCGGCCTTCCGCCGGAGCCGATCATCGTGCCCGGCGACGGCATTGCATCGTTCTACAAGACCGCGGTGACGCCGGTGGTGGCCACGGTGCGGGTGTGGGCACCCATCAGCAACACGGGCTGGAACTTCAACCTGCGCTGCCCCGACCCAACGGACCTCAACCCATGAGCACGCATGCGTTCGTCTACTCCATGACCCGGGTCGGCCAGGTGGGTGCCTGGTCGCGCTACGTGTTCCCGTTCGACGTGGACGACTGGGTGATCGCAGGGAACACCCTGTACCTGCGCGCCGGCGATGCCATCTATGAGTACGACCCCAGCGCGCTGGGCGATGAAGTGGAGCCGGGCGTGATCGAGCCTTTCCCGGGGCTGATCCAGTGGGCGTGGCTGGATTGGGGCGCACCGGGGGTGGACAAGATGGTGCACGGGTTCGACGTGGTGGGCCGGGGCGACGTGTCTGTTTCCTTCGGCTTCGACCAGCGGAACAAGACGCTGTTCACTCCGCCGTACATGATCCCGGAGGACACCCTGACCGGGGAAATGGTTGCCATGCCGCTGGCCGCGCCCTCGCTATCGGTGCGGCTGGCCTACGACGGCACGAAGGCCTGGGAATGGAACGCCTTTGCACTGTACGCCGAGGCGATGCGATAGGCCGGGCCCCGTTGATTCGGGCGCCGCGCCGGTGACCATTACCCGCATGCCTGCCGCCCACCTGCCCTCCAACGTCATCGAAGCCCGTCCCCAGCACCTGGTGTATCTGGCCGGGGTGATGCGTGAGGACGAACGCGCCCAGTTCCTGGCCGTGACCGGCCTGGAGACGTTCAGCGAGGACGCCGCGGTGGTGTGGCTGCTGGACGCGCTGCGCACCAGCCAGGGCATGGCCTTCTCCGTGCTGCGCGACAACCACCTGCCGGCCGTCGCCGGCGGGTTCCAGGAGGTCGGGCCCGGCGTGTGGCAGGCGTGGATGGTCGGGTGCGAGGACGGCTGGGCCGAGCAGTGGCGCAGCATCACCAAAGGCACCCGGTGGGTGATGGAAAGGCTGCTGGCCACCTGCGCTCACCGCCTGCAGACCAGCGCGCTGACCACGCGCACGCACGCGATCGAGTGGTTCGAGCGATCGCTGGGCTTTCGACAGGAAGGCATCGCGCACCGGTACGGCGTGCGGGGCGAGGACATCGCGCACTTCGGGCGCATCCGGGAGGACTGATGGGCAGCGGCGGCGGCGGTTCCACCACGAAGGCGGCGCAGTCCGAGGGGCTGCGGCAGAGCAACATCAGCCGCGCCATCGGGCAGATCAACCAGGTGTACGACAACCCGCGGCAGGAGGCGCGCATCGCCGATTTCCTCGGCGCGGCGCGGTCGTTCTACCGCGGCAATCTGGACCGCGAGAAAGAGGTGCAGGACCGCAGCCTCAAATTCGCCATGGCCCGCAGCGGCCTCACTGGCGGATCCGCGGCGGTGGACTCCGGCCGCCGCCTGGGTGAGGCCTACCAGGATGGTGTGCTGCGCGCCGAGCAGCAGGCGGTGGGCGACGCCAACGCGCTGCGCGACGCCAACGAACAGTCCCGCATGAACCTGATTTCCCTCGCGCAGACCGGGGCGGACGTGGGCACCGGCGCTGGCCGGGCCGCGTCGGCGATGGCCGCGAACCTGGGCGGCGCACGCGCGCGCATGAACGCCGAGAACCTGGGCGATGTGTTCGGCGGGCTGGCCAGCATCTACGAAACCAGCCGGAACACCGCGGCCGAGCGCCGCGGCAACCGGGACGTGTATGGGCTGCTGTACCAGCCCGGGTTCGGACAAGGAGGGCGCCCGTAATGGGTACCGAGGCAGCGTGGGTCCCGTGGGCGCTGACCGCACTCAGTGCCGGCGCCACGGTGGTGGACCAGCAGCAGCAGGCGAGGCGGCAGGACAACATCCTGGCGCAGTCCCTGGACCGCAACAACAAGCGCCAGGCCGAGGCCGACCGCGAAGTGGCCGAAGCCCTGCGCGAGCGCGCCGCGGCCGATGGTCAGGCCGAGCGCGAAGAGCTGGGCGGCCAGTACCTGCAGGCGGTGCGCGCTGCGCAGGCGAAGGCCACCGCGGGGCTTGGCCAGGTCGGCGCGGTCAGCAATGCGTACCGCGACGCCGCCAACGACGCCGCCATGGGGGTAGGCGACCACAGCCAGAAGGTGGCCAACCTGATGGCGCGCATCGACGCGCCCACCCGCCGGTTGCAGAAGGAAGAGGTGAGCGACGCCAAGCTGCGCACGCGCCTGGGCACGATCGGGCGCCAGGTCGACGGCAACGACTTCCTGACCCGGCTCAAGCTGCAGGCCGTCCGCCCGAACCTGGGGCTGCAGGCCGCATCGGCGCTGCTTGCGGGCGCCGCCCGCGGCGCGGCCGCCGGCGGCGGGGCGGCCGGCACCGCCAGCGCGGGCGGGTTCGGCAGCGAGGCTGCCGACTGGTACTCCGATCCGTCGCTATGGAGGACGCGCTGATGCAGGGATTCGCAGACCTGGGCCGCGTGCTCGCTGGCGGGGTCGACACGTCCGCCGCCTACGACAGGGGCGCCGCGCGCGCGGCGCAACTCAGCTCGCTGATCGCCGCCGCCCGCACGAAGCAAGCCGAGGCGCAGGCCCAGACGCGCCTGCCCGGCGCCCTGGTGGCGCTGGGGCTGCCCGCCGACCTGGCAACGGTCGTTCAGGGCGGCTACAACCCGGAGCAGCTGTCGGGCTACATGGGCGACGTGCAGGAACAGGGCTTCCGCGGCGACGCCGTGGCGCGCGCCCTCGCCGGTGACTTCGGCGGCGCCAACGCCAACCTGTTCGGCGTGGCCAACGGGCCGCAGCAGCTGGCCACGGTGGAAGGACAGAACCTGCTTGCCAATCGCTTCCTGCCGGGCGGGGGCGGGCTCACCACCACCCAGCAGGGCCAGGCGCAAATCGGCGCCGACCAGGCCCGCGCACGCGCCAGCGATGCGTCGGCGGCCTCGAGCTACGCCAGCGCCGCGCGCACGCGGCAGGCCGCTGGCATCGACGCCGAGCGTTTCGGGCTGCAGCGCAGCGGCAAGTGGAAGCCGGACGCCACCAGCGGTACCGGCACCGGTGGCGCCTTCACCGCGCCGAACGTCAGCACGCTGGTGGCCGCGCTGGGCGGTACCGAGGACGGCAAGCCGGACCCGGTGGCGACGCAGGATTTCCTGAGCTGGCGCAACGACCACCCGGAGGTGCGCAACGGCGACATGGCGCTGGCGCAGTACCTGGAGGACACCGGGCAACAGAGGGTGCAGGTCATCGACCAGGCGCTGCCGTATCAGGCCCAGCGGCTCAGTGCGCGGATCCCGTCCGCCGGCCCCGGGCCCGCATCGGCCCCCGCTACGGCCAGCGCCGATGCTCCGGCGCCCGTCCCCGCGCCAGCGGCTGATGCTGTCCCGGCCAAGCCGGTGCGCTTCGCGTCGTCGCATCAGGAGCGCCTGGAGCTGATCGCCGCCGCGCGCCGGGCGATCGCCCAGGGCGCTGATCGCGCCAAGGTGGAACAACGATTGGCTCAGGCAGGCCTGCGCCTGCCGGCGGAGTGACCATGCCCCAGTTCGATGACGTGTTCGCCGACCTGCTGCCGGCGGCGCCGAGCGCGGCCGCCGCGCCCATGCGGTTCTCGCCGCGCTCGCTGCTGGCGCGCCAGGGGCTGGACGGCCTCAACGAGCCCGGGCCCGCGCGCACCCCGTTCGATGACACGTTCGCCGACCTGGTGCCGGCGCAGAGCCCGCGCGTCACGCGCGAGGCCGAGCTGGACCTGGCCGGCACCCTGTTCGGTGCCGAGCCCGGACAGGTGAAGCGCACGATGGGCGAGGCGGTCAGCGACGCCGCGCTGGGTATCCGTCGTGGCGCGCGCAACGTCGTCAGCGGCCTGGCATCCCTACCGGTGGGCGTGGCCAACCTGCTGCTGGAAGGTCCGCACATGCAGCTGGCCAACCGCGCCGCCGAAGCGGTGGGCGCGGAGGGCGTGCCGAACATCCTGGAGGCCTTCGGGGGGCCGGCGGTGATTCCGCAGCCGGCGCTGGTGCGCGGGCTGCAGGAGTCGCTGGAGCTGCAAAACGCCGAGGACACCCGGGAGCGGCAGAGCGACAAGATGCGCGCGCAGGCGGCTGCGCTGCAGAACCAGGACGGGTTCCTCGATACCACCGGGTACCTGGCGAGCAATCCGAGCGCGGCGGCACTTCTGGGCGCCGAGCAGCTGCCCCAGCTGGCGCTGGGCGTGCCGGGATCCCTGCCGGCCACCTTGACCGCGCAGGTACTGGGCGCCGCTGGCCAGAACGAAGCCGGTGTGGCCATGGAGCTGGGCGAGCGCGTGGCGCGCGGCGAAATGTCGCAAGCCGAGGCCGACGCGCTGGCGGCGCAGGCCTTCACCGAGTCGGCCGGCCTCAACGCGACCCTGGCCGCGCTGCCGGGCGCGCGGACGCTCGAGCGCCTGGCAGCCAACCGCGCGCGTGTGGTGCCGGGCGGGCAGACCCTGGCGCACGTGCTGGCCGGAACCGCCGGCGAGGGCGCTCAGGGCGCGCTGAGCGAGGCGGGCGAGCAGGTCATCGCCAACCGGGCCACCGGCCGCGACTGGAGCGAAGGCGCCGGCCAGGCCGCCGCGCTGGGGATGCTGTTGGAAGGCCCGGCCGGCACCGCGGGTTCCTTGCTGGAAGCCTTCGCCGGCCGCGGCCCCGCGCCGGCGGTGGCGCCGCCTGCAGGTCTACCCGCTGCCACCGCGCCGGCGCCGTTTGATCCGGGGGCTGTGCCGCTCGAGCAGCCGACCGCGTCGCCGGCGCCGGCCGCTGCGCCGCCGGCCGCCCAGGCCTCCAACGCCGACCCCATGGCCGAGCTGGACGCGTTGCTGACGCAGAACGTGGCACGGGCCGCTGCCGCCGCCCCCGCTGCCGACCTCCCGCCTGAGCCGGTGCTCACCGCCGCGCCGGTCGACGCAGCGCGCCCATCGGCCGCGCCCGTGGAGGTGGCCAGCGACCCGGCGCCGCAGCAGCCCGCCGCGGCGCCGCGGGCGCGCGCACAGCAGGCCCGCGCGCCGAAGGCGACCAAGACCGACCGTCTGGGCCGTCCGGCCGACCTGTTGCAGGTGGTGGCCGCTCGGGGCCTGGACCGCGACACCTGGCTCAAGGAGGGCATCGACCCGGCCGAGTTCAGCACCCGGGTGGGCATCAGCTACCTATTCCGCAAGCGGGACAAGAAAACTCCGAACGTCCCCAAGGGCATGACCCCCAGCGACCTGCGGGAAATGATGCAGGAAGAGGGCTACCTGGCGCAGGACCCGATGAACCGCACCACCGACGTGGGCGATTCGGACGCCGTGGACCTGTTCATGCGCGCCTTCCGGGGCGGGGAAAAGCTCTACGCGCCGGACCAGCAGGAAGCGGTGGCGCGCTGGCGCGAGGCCCAGGCCGAGGCCAACGCAGAGTACGAGCGCGAAATGCGCACCCGCCTCACCGGCGAGGACTTCGACGGTATGATGGCCGACGCCGAGGCCCAGCAGGAGCTGGCCGGCATCGACCGCCTGGTGGAACGGGCGTACGAGCTGGGCGCCACGGACAGCGATATCGTCGGCACCGCGTTCGATGCCGACTCGCACGACGCCCGCGGCCAAGCGCTGCGCACCCTGATCGAGGACCTGGAACGTGAAGCTGACCAACGAGCAGTCGCAGGCGGCCCTGATGGCGTCGATGGCCAAGCGCAAGAAGGAGCGTTCGATGATGACGGGGACTTCCCCGGCTGGGACGCCCCGAGCTGGCGAGTCGAACAGCCCGGCGCCCCGTATGGCCAGCCCGGGCTCTTCGGCAACGCCACCTCCCGCGACGAAGTAGACGCGGCGCGCCGCCGGCGCGACGACCAGCGCAACGGCCGCACCGGTACCGGCCGCACGGATATGCTCGCCGGGGACGGTGAGCTCTTCGCCGGCGCGCGGCCTCAGCAGGCTGACGTGGAGGGCGGCGCCGACAGCACTGGCGACGGGCGCCCCTGGCGGGTGGAGCAGCCTGCCTATCACGGCACGCCGCACACGGTGGATCGGTTCAGCCTGCAGAAGATCGGCACCGGCGAGGGCAATCAGACTTTCGGTTGGGGCATGTATTTCGCCAGCCGGCGTGAGGTGGCCGAGCATTACCGCGGCGGCGTCGGGGGCGCCAATGAGCGAACCGACGAGCTGCGACCTGCGGCTCTGGCGGCGATCAAGCGCAATGGATTGCTGGGCTTCGACACCGCGGGCGAGGCACTGGGCGCGGTGCGGAGGCATTCCGACTTCGCAGAGCGCTGGGAGCTGGACACCGAAGAGGACGCCGCCGCGCTGCGCGCCTACCGCGAGAGCTTCGGCAACCTGTACCAGGTGGAGGTGCCGGAGGATAGCGATCTGTTGGATTGGGACCAGCACCTGACCGACCAGCCGGCGAGGGTGCGCCAGGCCCTCGAAGTCGAGCAGGAGCGCTATCGGAGCAGTGACGGGGTGGAGGGCGCATATGTGTCCGGGCGCGGGGATCAGATCTATCGGCAGTTCGTGCGCACCTATGGCTCGCCGGAGGCGGCCAGCCGTCGTCTGGGCGAACTGGGCATTCCCGGCCTGCGCTACTTGGACGGAGCGAGCCGAAGCGAAGGAATCGGGTCCCGGAACTATGTGATCTGGGACGAAGCGCAGGTGAGCGACCCCCTGCGAGTGGGCGAGCCGCGCGCAAAAGTAGCGAGCGCGAGCCGTGATATGTTCGTCCCGACCCGCGGCGACCGGAACGCCACCGATGCGACTCTCCGAAATCCAAGCACTGACCCCGGCAGCGATCGAGCAGCTTCCGACCCGCGACCTGCAGCGCCTGCTGCGGGACGTGGAGACGGTGGACGTGAGCCGGCACCCGACAGCCGAGGAACGGCAGGAGATTTACAACGTCGTCCGGACTACACGCCAGAACTTGGCCGACGCGCTCAATTCGCGGTCGATGAGCTTGTGCGGCGGTTTGGTGGAACCTTACTTGGCGATTCGATCGCCCGAAGCTTCCGAGACGTAGGCACCGCCCAGCTGATCGGCCGGCGCGTCCAGTCCGACGAGGACCTGGCCGCGATCGCCGAGGTGTACCGCAACCCGATCTACGAAACCCTGCGCTACGTGTTCGTGGACGACGCCGGCAACGTGCTGGGCGAATCGGCCGTGACCTCGCGTATGCCGGCCGCGGCGCAGGCTTTCCCGGTTGAGGACGACGGCCCCCAGTGGGTCAAGGACACGGCAAGCCGGTTCGGTGCAACAGGCGTGTGGCTGGTGCACAACCATCCGTCTGGCAACCCCGACCCGAGCCGTGCCGATATCAGCATGACGGCCCGCCTCAATGCGGCGCTCAACGAGAAGGGCGGCGTGTCCCTGCGTGGCCACGTGGTCCTGAATCACACCGTGTTCTCGTACATCGCGCCGGACGGCGCCGTGCGCTCGCGCAAGCCCATCAAGCGCGCAGAGCTCCGCGACCCCCTCCGCGAGCAGCGCGGAATCCTCGCAGGCCGGTTCATCGACGGGCCACCCAGGGCTGCGGCCGCGGCCGCCGAAGCCTACAACGGCGACGCCCGCGACAAGGTTGCGGTGATGGTGTTGGATAACCAGCGCATGGTCCGCCTGGCGGCGACCTTGCCGGTGGACGCGCTGCGCTCGCGCCGTGGTGGTGCGCTGCTGTCGACCTTGGCGCGCCGCTCCGGCGGCATGTCGATCATCCTGGTCGCCGACGCCGGCGTGGTGGCCACCGATTGGAGGGCATTCAAGCGCGCCGGCGAGCTCGGGCTGGCACTCGACGTGCTCGAAGTGGCGCAGTCTGGGCAGATCCGATCGCTGGCACTGGAAGGCTTCGCTGCCGGGGTTCCGTTCAACGGGCGATACGTGGATTCCCGACCCAGCGGGCGGATGGCGGCCCTCGCCGACAGCGAAGCTGGCCTGCAGGTGTACGAAAGCGGCCCGTCTGGCCGACAGACGGCCACCCCGCAGTTCCGCCGCTGGTTCGGTGACAGCGTGGTCACGCGGGATGGCTCCGCCGGCGGCGAGCCGCTGCCCGTGTACCACGGCACGGCCGAAGAGTTCGACGTGTTCCAGGACCTGGCAGGCAGCGCCACGGGCCACGCCACCGCCGCGCTGGGGCACTTCTTCACCCCGGACCGCCGGCTGGCCGAAGGCTACGCGGAGAATGCCAGCGGCGGTGTTCCGGCGGACGAACGGGTGGTGGACGCGTATCTGGCCATCGAGCGGCCGTATCGCATGGGGTTGGAAGAGGCGCAAGAGGTGGACAGCCCCGAGGCCGCCCGCGCGTTCCGCCGGTTCCTGGAGCGCCAGGGCCACGACGGCATCCACATCGAGGGCGCCGACGTGTGGGTGGCCTTCCGGCCGCAGCAGATCAAGTCGGCCAGCCAGAACAATGGCGACTTCGACCGCGAGAACCCGTCGATGGTGCGCGAGGACCCGGTGCCCTACACGGACGGGCAGCGGGAGTTCATGCGCAAAGCCGGCCTGCAGGACGCGGTACAGCCGCCAACCACCATGGAGCGCCTGCGCCGCTGGGCGCGCGAGGCGGGTCCGGACCTGCACCCGGACAACCTGATCCAGTCCACGTTCGACCGTTTCCACGCGATCAAGCGCGCCACCGAGGCCAAGGGCGACATCGCGCCGGAAAACGACCCGTACCTGGCCGCGCGCCTGGTCAACACCAGTTCCACCATGGAGGCGATCCTGCGGTTCGGCGCGCCGAAGCTGGAGGACGGCGTGCTCAAGGTGAACCGGGACGTGCCCGGCCTGCTGGAGGCACTGGGCCCGGTGGCGCAGCGCATGCCGCAGTTCCTCGGCTGGATGGTCGCGCGGCGCGCCGAAGCCTTGAAGCGCATGGGGCGCGAGCACCTGATGACCGATGCGGACATTCGGGCAGGGCTGTCGCTGGCCGAGGGCCACGAACAGGAGTTCGCGGCCGCAGCAACCGGCTACCTCAAGCTGAAAAACGCGATCCTGGACCTGGCCGAGCAGGCCGGCACCGTGGATCCGGCCGCCCGCGCGGCGTGGGACCATGCCGAGTACGTGCCGTTCTACCGGCAAATGAGCCCGGAGGGGGAGGAAGCGACCGCGGCCCCGGGCACCAAGGAGGGCGTGAAGCGCATTTCCGCCGGGATTAAGGAGCTCAAGGGCGGCAAGTCGGCCCTGGAGGATCCGCTGGGCAACATCATCAAGAACTTCGTCCGCCTGGTGGATTCGGCGATGAAGAACCGGGCCATGACCCTGGCGGTGGATCAGATCGGCGCCCCGTACTTCGTGCCGGCCCAGATGAAGATGAAGCAGGAGTTGATCCCGCTCGACCAGGTGCGGCGCCACCTCAACGACGCCGGCGTGGATCCGGCGATCGTGGACGGCATGCCGGCCGAGGCTCTGGAGGGCGTGCGCAAGATGCTCGCCATCAAGGCGCCGGAGGGGCCGGACATCCTGCGGGTGATGCGCGACGGCAAGGCCGAGTATTACCACGTGATGGACCCGCTGCTGCTGCGCTCCATGGATGCCTTCGCCGAGGCGCCCACGCACTGGTTCGTCAAGATGCTGGGGCTGGCCAAGAACGTGCTCACCGCCGGCGCCACCAGTACCCCGGATTTCATCATCCGCAACTGGATCCGCGACACCGGGGAGGCGGCCATCACCGCCCAGGACAAGTTCGTGCCCGTGCTCGACAGCGTGCGCGGCGCGGTGGAGTCGCTGCGCGAGTCGGAGCTGGCCCAGGACCTGATGATGGCTGGCGGCTACTTCCACAGCGGTCTGTTCCGGCAGGGCGACGTGGCCGACACGGCCAAAGCGATCCGGCGGGCGCTGCGCTCCACGGGCATGAGCCAGACGGCGGTGAATCGCTACATGCGGTCGATCGTCAATCCGGTGAAGTGGTGGGACCAGTACCGCCGCCTGTCCGAATCCACCGAAATGGGCAGCCGCATCGCGCTGGCGCGGCGGCGCATGGAGGCCGGCGCCGGCGACGTGCGCGCGGTGTTCGAGGCAAAGGACTTCCTCGATTTCCAGATGCACGGCGACGCCGCGTTCGTGCAGTTCTTCCTCAAGACGGTGCCGTTCCTCAATGCGCGCCTGCAAGGCATGTACCGCCTGGGCCGGGTGACCACCGGGAAGAACCGCCGGGGCAAGGTCGCGGCGAAGCTGGCCATGCTGGCGACGGCGAGCATGGCGCTCGCCTGGTGGAACACCCTCATGTACGGCGACGCCTACGACGAGCTGGAGGAATGGGACCGCGACGCGAACTGGCACATCGCGCCTGGCACCGAGTTCCACATGCGCATCCCCAAGCCGTTCGAGCTGGGCCTGGTTGGCGGCACCCTTCCGGAACGCATGCTGGCGTCGATGCGCTACGCGCTGACCAACGGCGAGGCCGGCGACCGGCCGGAACAGTCGTGGGATGCCTTCTGGCACGCGATCACCAGCACCTTGGCGATCAACCCGCTGCCGCAGGCGATCAAGCCGGGCGTGGAGGCCTACACCAACTACAACATGTTCTTCGGCACGCCGATCGAATCGAAGGGCGACCAGTACCGGCCCACGTCCGAACGGTTCTCTCCGACCTCGACCAGCAAGGTGTCGCGTTACCTGTCAAAGGGGGTGGAGAAGCTGCTGGGTGACGAGAACACCATTTCCCCGAAGAAGCTGGACCACCTGTGGCGCGGCTACACCGGCGGCATGGGCATGTACCTCCTGGGTGCCGCGGACTGGTTCATCGACCGAGCCGAGGGCGCCCCGGTGCGGCCCGCCCGGGCCCTGCGGGACTTCCCGGTGCTGGGCACGGTGGCGCGCGGCGACAACGAGCCGCGCAGCACCCGCTACGTGTCCGACCTTTACGACCTGGACAGCAAGGCCGACTTCCGCTCTGCGGCGGTCAAGACCGCGCTGGAGGACGGCGACGAGGCCCGGGCCAAGCGGCTGGAGGCCGAGTGGGGGTGGCTGCTGGGCGAGCGTGTGAAGTCGCGCCAGGCCAAGGGAGGCTTCATGCACAAGGGCGTGCGCGAGCTCAACCAGGTAAGCCGGGCCATGGCCGCGACCCGCAAGGATGATCAGCGCATCTACCAGGACCGGAAGCTGACCGCCGAAGAGAAGCGGGAGGCGCTCGACCGCAACGCGGCCCAGCGCAACGCCCTGGCCAAGCGGCTGGTGCGGCAGATCCGCGAGCGTGAACGGGAGTGGCAGCGCAAATAGCCCTCCGTTGATCCGGCCGACTCGCACGCCACCCTTGTGCATAGCACCGTACCGGAGGCACCGATGTCGCAGACGATCGAACGGCAGATTCTGGCCAGCGCCATCACCCCGGCGCTGGCCTTGTTCCCGGGCAGGATGGACACGCGCAGCGCCCGCGTGCAGCTGCTGGCCAACGGCCTGCAGGAATCGCGCTTCGAGCACCGCCGCCAGATCAAGGGCCCGGCACGCGGCCTGTGGCAGTTCGAGCGCGCCGGCGGCGTGCAGGGCGTCCTGCGGCATCCCCAGACCGCGGCGCTGGCGCGGCGCTTGTGTGAGGCCCGCAGCGTGCCGGCGGACACAACGACGGTTTACCACCGCCTGGAGCACGACGACATCCTGGCCGCCGGGTTCGCCCGGTTGCTGCTGTGGAGCGACCCGCAGCCCCTGCCGCCCATCGGGGCCGCCGCCCAAGCCTGGCAGCTGTACCTGCGGACGTGGCGGCCTGGCAAGCCGCACCGGCACACCTGGGACGCGCTGTATGCGCGGGCGGTGGCGGCCGTACCCGCTGGTGGTGCGTGAGCATGGATGCCGAGCGGCGCGACGGGCGCTGGCACGTCAGCCTCGGGCCGGTGGAGAAGTCGGTGATGGGGCTGATCGCCGCTGGCGTCGCCGCGCTGGGCTTCTGGCTCGTCAGCTCGGTCAATGCCGTGCTGACGCAGCAGGCCGTCACCAACACGCAGCTGATCGCCATCCAGGCCCAGCTGACTGGCATTGCCACGCTACCCGAGCGCGTGGTGAAGCTCGAACTGCAGGTGGAACAGCTCCGGCAGGAAGTTCGGGACCAACGACATAGCAGGGCAAACCATGAAAGTTCGACTGGTCGATAACTGGCGCCAGGCCTGGCGGCTGTGGTCCGTGCGCTTCGCCACCGCGGTGGGGCTGCTTCCGGAAATCCTTTACCGCCTGGCCGAGGCGGCCGAGCACCTGCTGCCCAGCCTGTCCGGGCCGGTCCTCGACAACCTGCCGCCGTGGCTGCGCTCGGTGGCGGCGATGCTGGCCCTGGTCGCGGTCGCGCTGCGCCTGATGCGCCAGCCGCAGTCGGCGCGGCGGGAGGGCGGCTGATGCTCTGGCTCCTACTCGGCGCGCTGCTAGGCACTGCGGTAAGCGCAGTGGCCTACGTCCGCGGCCTCTTCGGGATGGATCCATGAACCTGGACCCGGCCAAGCCATACGCCGACCTGATCCGCTGGGTGGTGGCGCTGGTGCTGGTCGCGCTGCTGCTGTTCGCAGGGCACCGCTGGGGCGCCAGTACCTGGAAGGACAAGCACGCCGATGCCGTGGCCAAGCAGGAGCGGTTGGCCGCCGTGATCGGCGAGCTGGCCGACAAGACTGCCGAGGTCGCGCGGCGGGCGAAGGCCGCCAGCGGGGCCGTGCGCAAGAGTCGCGCGGCGATCGACAAGCAACACCGGGAGGAACTGGACGATGCGAAACGCCGTGAGGATTCTCTGCGTGCTGATCTGCGCGCTGGCAGCCGGCGCCTGCAGCCGTGGTGGGACTGTGGTCCGCCCGGACCCGGCGCCGGTGACGTTGCCGCCGATGCCGGAGAGGCCGACGCCGGAAGGCGCGCCGACAGCGCGGCGCGAATTGTTGGCGCCGCCGAGCGCGACGCCGCGGTGATCGGCTGGCTCTGGGACAGCTGGAAGGCCGACCGGGACGCGGTGATCGCTGCAGGGTGCGCCGTAGAGGCCCGATGACGTGGCGCGCAAGGTTCGGCTGACCAACAACCTGCAGCGGGTGGTGCGGCTCCGGGATCCCGCGCCGGCGCCCAGCCCGCCGCCGCCGCCGGCACCGCAGCCGGCGCGCGGCGTCGCAGGGACCCTGTGGCGGTTGGTCCGCGAGGTTCCCCAGAACCTGCGCCAGCTGGCCGGGCTGGCCGGCATGCAGGATAACGACGCCATCCTGTGGGATGCCGGCAGCGGCACCTGGGTGGCGGCGCCAGTGCAGGGGGGCGAATCGGGCCCGGCGATCGTGACATCCCTGGACATCGACGCCGGCACCGTGGCGGTCGACTGCGCGCGCGGGCGGCTGTTCCGCCTGGAGCTCGATGCCAATGTCACTGGCTTCACCTTCGCCAACCTCGACCCCGGCGAGGGCGTGGACCTGGTGATCCGTATCGAGCAAGGCGACCCGGCCCGCTATATCAGCTGGCCGGCCGCCTTCGTGTGGCCTGGCCGCGAGGTGCAGCCGGTGAGCGTTGTTCCGGGGAGCGTCGACCTGCTGCGGCTGTCGAACTTCGGCGACCCCGAATCGTGGCTGGCCAGCCTGCAGCACGACTTCGGCGGTCGGGCCATCGTAGGCGTGCCGGCCTACGGCGTGAACCGGGAGAGCTACGCCAGCGAGTTCGTGGCCTTGGGCGCAGACGGCACGGTTTACTGGACCATCCTCAGTGGCTCGCTGCCGGCGGGCCTGCACATCGTGCAGGACGGCTCCGACGTCATGCGCGTGGAGGGCGTGCCCAGCGGCGCGGCCGGCGCCTACATCGCGGTGGTGCGCTACACGGACCAGTTCGGCAGCTACGTGGATCGGGCGCTGATCTTCAACATCGCGCCGGCGCCGGCCTCCCTGCTGCACTTCGACGGCACGACCGGCAGCACGGTCTTGACCGATGCCGCGGGCCCGACGTGGACGGTATCCGGCTCCGGCGGTTCCATCCAGAACGACGAGCTGCTGCTGGCCGCCGGCAACTGGCGAAACACGAACACTGGCCGGGCCCGCTCGACCAACGCGGCGCTGACCGGCACCGGCTCCCAAGCCCTCACGGTGAGCTTCTTCGCCAAGACGCCAGCGCCCGCCGACCTGCAGTGCCTGTTTATCTTGGGCGGCGACTCGACCACCGGCGGCCGCGTGTGCGGCTGCTTCGTGTACCCGGATGGCCGGATTGGCCTTTACGGCACAGCGGTGAAGAACAGCCAGGGCATGTCGGAGGCCACCGCGGTGGTTGCGCCTGCGGGTTCGTACCCCTTCGGCGAGGTCGTCCATGTGGAGGTGAGCCTGTCAGCCCTGATGGGTAGCAGCCGCACCTTCCGCATCTTCATCAATGGCGTGAAGGTGCGCGAGCTGACCGGCAGCAGTGCAACGCTCAACGCCTCCGGCCTCACCTGGGGTTACGGCTACTACACCGCCCAGCGCACCCACGTGGGGCGGATCGATGAGGCGCGGGTGACGGTGGGCGCGGTGGTGCACACGACGGACTTCACGCCGCCGGTAGTGCCCTCGAGCTTTCCCCAGCCGATCGCGGCCCTGGCCATCACCGGTTCGCTGCCCGAGGGCGTGGCCGGCGTCGCGTACAGCAGTGCCACCGCCATCACCATTCACGGCACCGCGACGCCTTTCACTGTCTCGGTGGTGGAGGGCGCGCTGCCGGCCGGTTGGACCGCGACGGTTAACGGCACTCACGTGGAGGTGGTCGGCCCCGGCGTCGTCGCTGGCGCGTACAGCTTCACCCTGCAGGTGGCGGATGCCGCGGCGCGGACGGTGCGCCTGCCCCTGACGGTGCTCGTTGAATGACAGCCGCCCCCGCCACCCAGCCGCGCAAGTGGTTCCCGACGAAAGCCGCCTGGGCCGACGATCAGGTGGCGCAGCTACGCGCGAGGATCGAAGAACTGCCCCGGGCCAACACGCACGACACCCGCGGGATCCGGCAGCGCATGCAGGCGATCGAGCACCTGCGCAACGAGGTGCGGCGGATGGAGAAGATCGCCGAGCACTTCCGCCAGCGTGGCCAGTGATCAGCGCCGGGCCCGCGCCCGGCCGGCGACCAGCGTGTGCAGCGCTTCCAGTGCGGCCCGCTTCTCGGCGTCGTAGCGGTGCCGGTTGTAGTGCCGGTTCTGGACGCCGCCCAGCCCGTGGGATTGCAGGTGCGCGCGGGTTTCGTCGCTTAGGCCCAGCGCTGCCAATCTGGACTCTACGGTGCGACGGAGGTCCCCGGGGGTGAACAGCCCGGCCTCGAGCTCGCCGGCGGCATCCATCGCGCGCGCCACCCGTTTGATGGCGTCGTGCACCAGGTCATACGACGCCGCCGCCGCGCCTTCGGTCGCGGTGAACAGATAGGGCCCCAGGCCGCGCCCTCGCATCGCCTGCAGGGCGTCGACCGCGGGCGGGATCAGAGGCACCACGTGCTCGCGCGGCTGGCGTCGCCGGCCCTTGGGGTCCAGCAGGGTGACGGTCAGCGCCTCCAGGTCCAGGTCCGGCGCTTCCAGCCTGGCCAGCTGGTTGATGCGCTGGCCGCCGGTCAGGAGGTGGAATCGCAGCAGGGGCCCGTGCGGGGCGGGCAGGGCACTGATATGCCGCCAGTAGAGCCGGAGCTCGCCCGTTTGCAGGTCGCGGCTCCGGGCGCGGTTGGCGCCCTCGATCGTCACCAGGTCGCGCACCGGATTGGAGGTGATACCCAGCGCCCGGAGGCTGTCGGGCGCCGCAGGGTCCTGTCGCGCCCGGATCGCGGCGGCATAGGCGGCGCGCAGGTAGGCGCGGACCTTGGCCGCTTCGCGGAGCGTTCCGGCCCGCACAAGCCGGCTCACCACCGGCAGCAGGGCGTCGATGTCCAGATCCCGCGCCGGCGCCGCCCACAAGGTCGGCCAGGTGTCGCGCACGTGGTTGTGGATGCAGGCCTCCACCCGGCGCGCGCTCACGCGCCCAGCGGCGCGCAGGGCGTCCACGTAAGCGGTCAGGAGCGCACCCAGGCTGGTGTCCGCCGGCGGAGGCAGGGGCGCTGCGACGGGGCGCAGCGTTTCTCGCAGGTTGCGGTCGCCTTCCTGGTAGCGCCGCGACAGCTCCCCGGCCTTCGCCCGCGCTTCGGCCAGCGTCAGTCCGCTGCCCATCGGCACCCGCACCTGCCGCCGGCCCGGGGCGGTGTATCGGTAGTAGAAGGCCGCGCCGCCGCTGGCCAGCCCGCGCGCCTGCAGCTGGCCAGCGCCGTGGGGTAATGTATCGCTCGCCCATTCACCGGGTCGCAGCGTTGCCAGTCCGCGCGCCGTCAGCTGCTTTGCCTTCCCTGCCATGTGCCTACCCGGTGCCTACTTGGTGCCTACTTGGTGCGGCATTATATGGCACAGCTTGGCCCGGGCTGGCAGGGTCAATCTAGGGAAATCAGGCGTTTACGCGAGAATCTGGCACGGGGTGACACTGCCTGGCACCCGGCGCCGGTGACTTAAAATCTTCCGGCCGCAAGGCCATGCGGGTTCGAGTCCCGCCCCGGGCACCACCACAACGCGTTACTGGAGCCGCATGCAGGCCACACCTGTCGAGGTACCGCTTCCCGCCGCCGATGCGCCGATCGCCGTGATCGGACTGGGCTACGTGGGCCTGCCGCTGGCCGTCGCCTTCGGCGCGCGGCGCCGGGTGGTCGGGTTCGATGTCGACGCCGCGCGCGTGCGCGAGCTGCAGGCCGGACACGACCGCACCCGCGAGCTGGAGCCTGGCGAGCTGGCTGCCGCACCCTGGCTGGAGCTGAGCTCCGACCCCGCTGCGCTGGCTGCCTGCGGGATCTACATCGTCGCCGTGCCCACGCCGGTGGACGCGCTGCACGAGCCGGACCTGGAGCCGCTGCGCCAGGCCAGCCGCGTGGTGGGGGCCGCGTTGCGCGCCGGCGACCTGGTGGTCTACGAGTCGACCGTCTACCCGGGGACCACCGAAGAGATCTGCGTGCCGATCCTGGAAGAGGTCTCCGGGTTGCGCTTCAACGTCGATTTCAGCTGCGGCTACAGCCCCGAGCGGGTCAGCCCGGGCGACCGCAACCGGCGGCTGGCCGACATCCGCAAGATCACCTCCGGCTCCCACCTTGCCGCGGCCCGCCACGTCGACGCGCTGTACGCGTCGATCATCACTGCCGGCACCTGGCCGGCGCCCTCGATCAAGGTGGCCGAGGCGGCCAAGGTGGTGGAGAACATCCAGCGCGACGTCAACATCGCGCTGGTCAACGAGCTGGCGCTGGTGTTCGACCGGCTGGGGATCGACACCGGCGACGTACTCCAGGCGGCCGGCACCAAGTGGAACTTCCTGCCGTTCCGGCCGGGGCTGGTGGGAGGCCACTGCATCGGCGTGGATCCCTACTACCTGCTCCACAAGGCGCACAGTGCCGGGCTCCACCCGGAACTGATCCACGCCGCGCGCGAGGTCAACGAGCGGGTGGTCGGGCACGTGGCCGGAAAGGTGCTTTCGCTGCTGCGCGAGCGCGGCTGCGAAGCATCCGGCGCCCGGCTGCTGGTGCTTGGCGTGACCTTCAAGGAGGACTGCCCGGACCTGCGCAACAGCCGGGCCGTGGACCTGGTCCGCGAGCTGGCCGCCGCGGGCGCACGGGTGGATGCGGTGGACCCGTGGGCCGATGCCACCGAATCCGCGGGGCTGGGCGTCGCCCTGGCCGACGGCCCCGAGCACGGCGCCTACGACGCGGTGGTGCTTGCGGTCGCGCACAGCCAGTTCCGGGACTGGGACGCGTCGCAGGTGCGTGCGCTGGGCCGGCCGGGTGCGGTGGTGTACGACGTCAAGTCGGTCTGGCCGCGCGATGCGGTGGATGCGCGCCTGTAGCGCCCCGGTGCCAGCCACGCCGCGCGCGGCGGCCCTGACCCCGCGCTGAGGTCCGGCTGGCTAGACTCGGTGGCATCGTTCCGCGAGGAGACAAGATGCACCGCTATCTCGGCTACGCCTGCGCCTGGCTCCTGCTCCTGCTGTCGCTCCCGCTGGCCCTGCGCTGGCCCGGGTGGGGCTGGGTCGCGGCGGCGGCGCTGTTGCTGGTGGTGCTGGGCACCTGGGACCTGCTGCAGACGCGCAGCACGCTGCGCCGCAACTACCCGCTGCTGGCCCACTTCCGCTATGGCCTGGAATCGATCGGCCCGGAGATCCGCCAGTACTTCGTGGAGTCCGATACCGACCGCGTGCCGTTCTCCCGGCAGCAGCGCGCGCTGGTCTATCGGCGCTCCAAGAACGTGATGGACGTGCTGCCGTTCGGCACCCTGCAGGATGCCTACGCCACCGATTACGAGTGGATCAACCACTCGCTGGCGCCGTCGCGCATCGCCGACCACGACTTCCGCATCACCGTCGGGCCGCAGACCGCACAGCCCTACCAGGCCAGCGTGTTCAACATTTCGGCCATGAGCTTCGGCTCGTTGTCGGCCAATGCGATCCGCGCGCTCAACGAGGGCGCGCGCCGCGGGGGGTTCTACCACGACACCGGCGAGGGCTCGATCTCGCCCTACCACCTCGAGCACGGCGGTGACCTGGTCTGGGAGCTGGGATCGGGCTATTTCGGGTGCCGGGACGCGAACGGCCGCTTCGACCCGGCACGCTTCGCCGAACAGGCGGCCCGGCCGCAGGTGAAGATGATCGAGGTCAAGCTGTCGCAGGGTGCCAAGCCCGGGCACGGCGGCGTGCTGCCGGCGGCCAAGGTCAGTGCCGAGATCGCCGCGACCCGTGGCGTACCCATGGGCGCGGACTGCGTCTCGCCGGCGAGCCATCCGGAGTTCGACACGCCGTTGGGCCTGTTGCAGTTCGTGGCCCGGCTGCGCGAGCTGTCCGGCGGCAAGCCGGTGGGCTTCAAGCTCGCCATCGGCCACCCGTGGGAGTGGTTCGCCATCGCCAAGGCGATGCACCAGAGCGGGCTGCTGCCGGATTTCATCGTGGTCGACGGCAGCGAAGGCGGCACCGGCGCCGCGCCGGTGGAGTTCATGGACCACATCGGCGTGCCGATGCACGAGGCGCTGATGCTGGTCCACAACACCCTGGTGGGGCTGGAGCTGCGCGGCCGCATCCGCCTGGCCGGTGCGGGCCGGATCACCAGCGCCTTCGATATCGCGCGGACCCTGGCCATGGGCGCGGACTGGTGCAACGCCGGCCGCGGCTTCATGTTCGCGCTGGGGTGCATCCAGTCGCTGAGCTGCCACAACGACTGCTGCCCGACCGGCATCGCCACCCAGGACCCGCAGCGCTGGAGGAACCTCGATCCGCAGGACAAGGCCACCCGCGTCTACCAGTTCCATCTCAATACCGTGCGTGCGCTGCGCGACCTGTTGTCGGCCGCGGGGCTCAACCACCCCTCCGAACTGGGACCGGAGCACATCCTGCGCCGCGTGTCGCCGGTGGAGATCCGTTCGCTGTCCGCGCTGTACCGTTTCCTGCGTCCGGGCGAGCTGCTGCATGGGGTTCCCGAACACGCGGTGTTCCGCGAGTTCTGGCCGGACGCCGATCCTTCCAGTTTCGCGCCCCCAGCGCGCCTGGCGGCGTTGCGGGCGAGCAAGGTGTGCTGAGCCGGTCCGCCCGCTGCCCGCATGTGGCCCGGCGCGGGGTGTGGGCATGGATGTACTGCGTTCGCGCACGAAGTTGTGCCGGACCCGTTGACCTGCCCGGCACGGGCCATTAACATGCGCAGCCCGCACCGACCCGTGCGGGGCACCGGGCGGTTAGCTCAGCGGTAGAGCATTGCCTTCACACGGCAAGGGTCGCAGGTTCGATCCCTGCACCGCCCACCATCTCAGCAAGACCTCCTGCAGGCCGGTGGAAACACCCGGCTGCAGGACCAGGTCAGCCACTTCACCGTTCGCCCGATCCATCGCCGCGCGCCCATTGGCAGCGCGGCGGATCAGCGCTGCGCGGCACATCGGCCTGGGCTGGCGCGGGCGCTACCCGAGTGCCCCGGCCCCGATCATCTGCCGGATCGCGCTGGACATCCTTCACGTTGCATTGCTTAACATTGCTGCGACCTGTACCGGCCCGTACGTCGCCGGCAGGGCAAAGGAGACATGAGACTTGCCGGGACCCAATGCCCCCCGTTACATGCGCTGGCGGCTGCCGCTGCTCGTTGCGGCCGCGGTGCTGATCCTGCTGGTGCCGTTCCTGCTGGTCCGGCAGTGGACGCACTACAGTCACGAGGCCGACGCGCGCGTCCGGCACAGCCTCCAGGTCGAAGCCACGGCCCAGCGCCTGCACGCGCTGGTGCGGGAAATGGATTCGCTGGGCTACGCCATCGCCGGCGGCGCCAAGGCAGGGGTGGACCTGCCCGCGCTGCAGCGACGCCTGGAACTGGACATGGCCGAGATCGAACCGGCCCTGGCGCATCTGGCCGAACTGACCCGCGACAACCCTGGCCAGCAGCAGCTGATCGGGCGGCTGCAGCTGATGATGGCCGACCGCACCGCCATGGTGCGCCGGATGAGCACCGGCGCCCTGGGCTTCGAGGAGCAGGTGGCGGCGACCGAGGAGATGTACGGGCGCTACCAGGTGCGCGACCTGTTCGTGGAGTTCATCCAGAACGAGTACACGCTGCTGACCGAGCGCTCGGCCTATGCCGAGACCCAGCGCCGGCGCGCCAGCAACCTGGCCCTTGCCGCGTTGCTCGGGCAGCTGCTGCTTACCGGCGGCGTGATCTTCCTGCTCTACCGCCAGGAAGAGCGGCGCAACGCCTCCGAGCTGGAGGTGGCGCGGGCCAGTGCGCGGGCGCTGGCCGTGGTCCAGACCGTGCGCGAGCCGATCGTCCTGCTCGATGCGCAGCAGCGGGTACTGATGCACAACACCGCCTTCTCCGAGCTTTACGAGGAAGACGATGACGACAGCGACCAGCAACGACTCGAGGAGGTCGGTCGTGGCGCGTGGGACGATCCGGTGATCCTCCAGCGCCTGTCCGACGTGCTCAACCGCGGCCGCGAGCTTTGGGACTACGAACACGTCCAGCGCACCGCCGACGGCCAGACCCGCACCATGCTGATCAACGCCCGCCGCATGCAGCTGCCGGACCGCGTCGACGACGTGGTGCTGATGACGGTCAGCGACATCACCGCGCAGAAGGCCGCGCAACAGAACATCGCCGACCTCAACCGCCAGCTGGAGGGCAAGGTGGAGCAGGTGTCGGAGGTCAACCGCGAGCTGGAGGCCTTCAGCTACTCCGTCTCCCACGACCTTCGCGCGCCGTTGCGACACGTGGCCGGCTTCGCCGACAAGCTTGGCAGGCACCTGGGGGAGGGCCTGGACGACCGTGGCCGCCATTACCTGGACGTGATCGGGAATTCAGCCCGCCGGATGTCCTCGCTGATCGACGACCTGCTGGTCTACTCGCGCCTGGGGCGGAGCGCGCTCAAGCTGCAGGCGGTGGACATGCAGTCGCTGGCCGAGGAGGCCCGCGCGGTGCTGGACACCGGCCGGATGATCGACGCCGAGGAGAGCGGCCGCCCGGTGCACCGGATCCAGTGGCACATCGCGCCGCTGCCGGTGCTGGTGGCCGACGAGAACATGATGCGGCAGGTCTGGCTGAACCTGCTCGGCAATGCGGTCAAGTATTCCGCGCGCAGCGAGCCGGCGGTGATCGAGATCGGCTGCGAGCCGATGGCCGACGGCGGCCACCACTTCAGCGTGCGCGACAACGGCGTTGGCTTCGACATGGAATACGCCGGCAAGCTGTTCGGCGTGTTCCAGCGCCTGCACAAGCCCAGCGAGTACCCCGGCACCGGCATCGGCCTGGCCAGCGTACGCCGCGTGCTCGGCCGCCACGGCGGCCGGATCTGGGCAGAGTCCGAGCCCGGCAATGGTGCTACTTTCCACTTCGTCCTGCCGCGGCAGGACTCCGCAGCAACCCCCGGGAGCTTTTCCGCATGAGTGCCATCCGTACGATCCTGCTGGCCGAAGACAGCGCCGCCGATGCCGAGATGGCGATCGACGCGCTGCGCGAGGCAAACCTCGCCAACCCCATCGTGCACGTGGAGGACGGGGTGGAGGCGCTGGAGTACCTCGAACGCCGTGGCCGCTTCGCCGACCGTTCGGACGAGGAACCGGCGGTCCTGCTGCTGGATATCAAGATGCCGCGCATGGACGGCCTGGAGGTCCTGCAGCGCATCCGCGCCAGCGAGAAGCTGCGCCGCCTGCCGGTGGTGATCCTGTCCTCCTCGCGCGAGGAGAGCGACGTGGCGCGTAGCTGGGACCTGGGCGTCAATGCCTACGTGGTCAAGCCGGTGGACATCGAGCAGTTCTTCGGCGCGGTCAAGACGCTCGGCAAGTTCTGGGCCGTGATCAACGCCACGCCGCAGGTGGAAGGGTGAGCCGATGCCGCTGCGTGCCATAAGCCGCGATGCGAAGGTGCGGGTCCTCTTCATTGAGGATTCGCCGGAAGACGCGGACCTGATCCGCTTCCAGCTCGAGGACGCCAACCTCGATGCCGAGTACGTGCGGGTCGAGGACGAGGACAGTCTGCGCGAGGCGCTGGCCGGCTTCCAGCCTGACATCGTGCTGTCGGACCTGAGCATGCCCGGCTTTTCCGGGCACCAGGCGCTGCGGATCGTGCGCGAACATTCGCGCAAGGTGCCCTTCATCTTCGTGTCCGGCACCATCGGCGAGGACGTGGCTGTGGCCGCCCTGCGCGAGGGCGCCAGCGACTACATCCTCAAGCACAGCAGCGCGCGGCTTCCGGCGGCGGTGGAGCGGGCGCTGCGCGAGGCGCGGCTCGAGGCGGACCGCCAGCGCGCCGAGCGCGAGCTGATGCGCACCCAGCGCCTGGAAAGCCTGTCGCTGCTGGCCGCCGGCCTCAGCCACGACCTGCGCAACATCCTGCAGCCGCTGCTGATCGTGCCGGACCTGATCGCCCAGCGCAGCGACGATCCGCGCCTGAAGCAGCTGGCGAACGTGGTGGCCGAGTGCGGCCGGCGCGGGCACGAGATGGCCGAATCGATGCTGTCCTTCGTGCGCGGTTCGCGCCGTGCCAGCGAGCGTTTCCGGGTCGCGGACCTGTTCCATGCGGTGGAGCTGCTGCTCAAGGGCAGCCTGCCGCGCACGGTGGAGTTCGAGCCCCGGCTGGAAGAGCCGGACCTGGAGCTGCACGGCAACTACACCGAGCTGCAGCAGTGCCTGCTCAACCTGTGCCTGAATTCGGTCCAGGCGATGCCTTCGGGCGGGCGGCTGGAGCTGGTCGCGCGGATGTCCGGTGACCGGGTCGAGCTGGTCGTGGCCGATACCGGCACGGGCATGGATGCGCGCACCCTCGAGCAGCTTTTCACCCCGTTCTTCACCACCAAGAGCGACGGCACCGGGCTGGGCCTGGTGTCCTGCCAGCGCATCGTCGAGGCGATGGGCGGCCGGATCCACGTCACCAGCACCGTCGGCCAGGGCACCCGCTTCGAGCTGCTGCTGCCGCTGGCCGGGGAGGTGCCGGAGGAGGATCCGTTCGGCACCGCTGCCATGCCGGGGCAGGGCGAGCGCATCCTGATCGTGTTCCGCGAGGGCGCCCGGCTGTCGCTGCTCGGCAATGCTTTGGCCAGCCAGGGCTACGCGCCGGAGCTGGCCGGTGACGGCGCCGCCGCGCTGCGCGCGTTCGCGGAGATGGGCGAGCCGGACGTGGTGGTGGTGGACGCGGGTATCGCCCTGTTTCCCGCCACGGCGCTGCTGTCGACCATGTACGAGTCCGGCTATCGCGGCCCGGCGATCCTGGTGGGCGACGGCGACGCCGTGGACCGCTCCCTGGTCCCGGCGGGCGCGGTGCTGGAAACGTTGCCGCAGCCGCTGGACATGCACCGCCTGTTCGCGGCGGTGGCCGACGTGCTGGCACGGCGCGAGGCCGACTGAGCCGCAGGCAGGCCGCCTATACTCGCCTGGTCAGGGACCAGGAACGTGCACATGCGGAAGGGAACACGGCGCGGCTTCCGCCGGGCCGGGGCGATTGCTTCGGTCGCGGCCATCTTGCTGGCCCTGGCAGGCTGCGGCCGCGATCCCGGCGGCCAGTTGCCGCGCGCCGGCGGCGAGAAGCTGCAGGCGGCGCAAGAAGCCCCGGACGGATTCGCGCTGCTGCAGGCGGGGGCCGGCCAGCACGATGGCCGCCTGGCCCTGGAGCTCGGGTTCTCCGGTCCCCTGGTCGGGACCCAGGACTTCGACGCGTTGCTGAAGGTCGAGCCCTCGGGCCAGGAGGGCAGCGGCTGGACCCTGTCCGAGGATGGCAAGGTCCTGCGCTATCCCTTCGTCGAGGCCGCGCGCGACTACACCGTGACCCTCACCGGTGCGCTGGTGGCCGCCGACGGCAGCCGGCTGGAGCCGCCGGTGGTGCACTCGATCCACACCGGCGAGCTGGAGCCGGCGGCGGGGTTCGCCTCGCAGGGCAGCGTGCTGCCGGCGCGCGAGAGCCGCGGCCTGCCGGTGGTCTCGGTGAACGTGGACGAGGTGGACGTGGAGTTCCTGCGCGTGCGCGAGGACGCGCTGCCGCGGTTCTTCGCGCAGTTCCGGCGCGGCGGCAGCCGCGGTGGCTGGGAGCTGGACCGTGACTACGGCGATGGCACCCCGCTGCGCCAGCTGGCCGAGCCGGTGTACCTCAACCGGTTCGTCCTCGATGGCGCGCGCAACGAGCGGGTCGTCAACCACCTGCCGGTCCAGGACATCGCCGAGCTGCAGCAGCCGGGCCTGTATTTCGCGGTGATGCGCCGGGTCGGGCGCTATTCGGACCAGTACGACACCGCCTTCTTCAGCGTCAGCGACATCGGCCTGCATGCCCGTGCGTACCGCGAGCAGCTCTACGTACACACCGCATCGCTGCGTGACGGTGCGCCGCTGAAGGGCGTGGAGCTGAGGATCCTCGATGCCAAGGGCCAGGGCCTGCTGAAGTCGGCCACCGACGGCAACGGCAACGCGCTGCTGGACTACCGGCTGGACGCGGGCCAGGTGCTGGTGGCGCGCCGGGGCAAGGACGTGTCGCTGCTGCCGTTCAACCAGCCTGCGCTTGACCTGTCCGAGTTCGCGGTCGGCGGGCGCGCACAGGCGCCCTTCGATGTGTTCGCCTGGGCCGGGCGCGACCTGTACCGGCCCGGGGAGACCCTGCGCGTCTCGGCGCTGCTGCGCGACGCGGACGGCAAGTCCATGCCGGTGCCGGACAAGGGGCCGGGCCAGCCGCTGTTCGTACGCCTGAAACAGCCCGATGGTCGCGTGTTCCGCGAGACCCGGCTCGAGCCCGGCGCCCAGGGCTACTACAGCTTCGAGCAGCCGGTGCCGGCAGATGCGCCCACCGGGCGCTGGCAGGTCGAATTCCGCACCGAGCCGGGCAAGGGCCAGGTGGTGCAGGGCATGAGCCTGCGTATCGAGGAGTTCCTGCCGGAGCGGCTCAAGCTCGAGCTGGCGGCCGCCGCCCCGGCGCTGCAGCCGGGAGAGCCGCTCAAGCTGCGCGCGGAGGCCGCCTATCTGTACGGCGCGCCGGCCGCGGAGAACCGCTTCACCGCCCGCATGGCGCTGGCGGTTGCGCGCGAGCCGGTAGCGGGGCTCCCCGGATATGTGTTCGGCGACGCCACCGCGGAGCTGCCGCGCGATCCGCGCGAGGTGCTGGACACCCGCTTCGGCAAGGACGGGCGACTGGAGGTCGACCTGCCCGTGCCGGAAGAAGTGGCCAGGGCCAGGACGCCGGTGCAGGTCACGGTGCTGGGCGAGGTCCACGAAACCGGGGGCCGCCCGGTCGCCCGCAGCCTGCAGCAGGTGGTGTGGCCGGCCCCGGTGCTGGTCGGCGTGCGCCCGCTGTTCGACGCCGCCGACGGCGCGCCAGCCGAGGGCAGCGCCGGCTTCGAGCTGGTCCGGGTGGATGCCAGCGGCCGGCCGCAGCCGGCCAGCGGGTTGCAGGCGACCCTGGTGCGCGAGCTGCGCGACTATCACTGGCGCTATGAAGACGACGGCGGCTGGGCGCACGACTTCACCCGCCGTTTCGAGAAGGTCCAGACCCAGGCAGTGGATGCCGGCGCCACGCCGGCGCGCTTCGCGTTTCCCGTGGCCTGGGGCGAGTACCGCCTCGACGTGTTCGACCCGGCCACCGGCCTGACCCTGCGTTATCCCTTCCGTGCCGGCTGGAGCTGGGGCGACGACAACCGCGGCCCGGATGCCCGCCCGGACAAGGTGAAGCTGGCCCTGGACCGCACCGGCTACCGGGCTGGCGACACCCTCCGGGTGACGGTGACGCCGCCCCAGGCCGGCCGCGGCGTGCTGCTGGTCGAGAGCGACCGCCTGCTGCACGTCCAGGAGATCCAGGTGCGCGGCCAGGCGGGCCGTGCCGCGGCGACGTACGAGATTCCGGTCACGGCCGACTGGGAGCGGCACGATGTCTACGTCACCGCGCTGGTGTTCCGGCCGTCGGCGGCGGACAGCCTGGTGGCGCCCGCGCGCGCGGTCGGCGTGGCCCACGTGCCGATGCGCCGCGACGACCGGCGCGTGGCGGTCGGGCTGAAGGCGCCTGCGCAGGTCCTCCCGCAGCAGTCCCTGCCGGTGACCGTAAGCGTGCCCCAGCTGGCGGGACGGCAGGCGCACGTCACCGTCTCGGCGGTGGATGCGGGCATCATCAACATCACCCGCTTCCCGGTGCCGGATGCCGCCGCGCACTTCTTCGGCCAGCGCCGCCTGGGCACCGATGCCTACGATGTCTACGGGCGGGTGATCGGCAGCTATGAAGGCGGCATGGCCCGCCTGCGCTTCGGTGGGGACATGGCGCTGCCGGCGCTGCCGCAGGCGCGGCGGCCGACGGCGCGGGTGCAGACAGTCGACCTGTTCTCCGGGCCGGTGCGGCTGGACGCGCAGGGCAACGCGCGCCTGTCGCTGCCGGTGCCGGACTTCAACGGCACCCTGCGGGTGTCGGCCCTGGTGTACGCGGACAGCCAGTACGGCAAGCGCGACGCCGAGGTCGTGGTGCGTGCCCCGGTGGTGGCCGAGGCCGGCATGCCGCGGGTGATGGCGCCCGGCGACCGCGGCACCGTCAGCCTCGACGTGCAGAACTTCAGTGGCCGCGCTGGCGACTTCCGGGTGCGCGTGGAGGGCGAGGGGCCCCTGCGGGTGGAAAGCGGCGAACGCCGGCTGCGGCTGGACGACGGGGCCAGGACGACCCTGGAGTTCCCCCTGGTGGCGCTGCCCGGCAGCGCCGTCGCCCAGGTGCGCGTGCGGGTGGAGGGGGGCGGCTATCGCGTGGACCGTCGCCACGAACTGCCGGTGCGCCCGGCGTGGCCGTCGGTCCTGCGCAGCCAGACGCGGATGCTGGAGGATGGCGCCAGCCTGGTGCTGGATGCGTCGCTGGCCGAGGGCCTGATCCCCGATACCGTCGACCTGCGGGTGGGCATTGCCGCCACGCCGCCGATTCCATGGAGCAGCGCCCTGCAGGGTCTGCTCGACTATCCCTACGGTTGTGCCGAGCAGACCGCGAGCAAGGGCTATGCGGCGCTGCTGATGGATCCGGCGACCGCGGCCAGGCTGCAGGGCCCCGCGCTGGACCCCCGCCAGCGGCAGGCGCGGGTGGAAGGGGCGATCGCAAGGCTGGTGGCGATGCAGTCCTCCAGCGGGCACTTCTCGATGTGGGGCGGGCAGGGCGACACCGAGCCGGGGCTGACGCCCTATATCACCGACTTCCTGCTGGACGCGCGCGAGGCCGGCTTCGTGGTGCCCGCCGCGGCACTGCAGAAAGCACTGGACCGGCTCTCCGAAGACCTGCTTTCCGGCGACCCGCAGTTCTACGGACAGGACCATCGCGAGCACCTGCGCTTCGGCTACCGCGCCCACGCCGGCTATGTGCTGGCGCGGGTCAACCGTGCCCCCCTGGGCACCCTGCGGGCGATGTACGACCAGGAGAAGGGACGCAGCCTGACTGGCCTGCCCCTGGTGCGCCTGGGACTGGCCCTGTCCATGCAGGGCGATGCGCGCCGTGGCGAGGCCGCGGTGGCCGACGGATTCGCGCTCGACCCTTCCCGCCGCCCGGCCTGGAGCGGCGACCAGGGCAGCGTGATCCGCGACGACGCACTCATGCTGGCGCTGCTGCACGAACGCGGACGCGGCAAGGGGGGCGACGACGCGCGCGCGATGCAGGTCGCACGCGCGCTGCAGGCCCGCCGCGCGTCCGACGGCAGCGGCCGCCTGTGGCTGAGCACCCAGGAACAGATGGCACTGGTGCGCCTGGGACGTGCACTCCAGGCCGGTGACGGACGTCAGGTGGCCGGCCAGTGGCGGGCCGGCGGACGGGATGCCGCCGCCGCGGACGGCGCGCTGTTCGCGCGCCGCCTCGACGCGGCCACGTTGGCGCAAGGGGCGAGCTTCCAGGCGCAGGGCGGGCCGTATTACGCCAGCATCGAGGTGGCAGGCGTGCCGCGCCAGCCGCCGTCCGAGGATCGCAGCCGGGTGGGCATCACCCGCGACTGGTTCCTCACCGACGGCAAGCGCTGGGCCGGCGGCACGTTGCGCGAGGGCCAGGTGCTGGTGGCGCGATTGACGGTGGAGACCGGCGAGTCGATGCCGGACGCGCTGGTGACCGACCTGCTGCCGGCCGGCCTGGAAGCGGAGAACCTCAACCTCGGCGACGCCGCGCAGTGGGAAGGGGTGGCCATCGACGGCGTGCAGCTGTCTTCGCGGATGGAGGAGGCCAGCCTCCTGCACGAGGAGTACCGCGACGACCGCTACGTGGCGGCCATCGCGCTGCGTGGCGGCGGCCGCGCGCGCCTGTACTACCTGGTGCGTGCGGTCACGCCGGGTACCTACGTGGTCCCGCCGCCGCAGGTCGAGGACATGTACCAGCCACTGCTGCGCGGAACCGGCGCCGCCCGCCCGGCCCAGGTCACGGTGGTGCCGCCCTGAGCGGCGCCACGCGCGGGCAAAGAAAAACCCCGCCTCGCGGCGGGGTTTCGCTTTACCGGCGGATCCTGCGCAGGATCAGTCCAGCGGGGTGATATTGGAGGCCTGCGCACCCTTCGGGCCCTGGGTGACCTCGTAGCTCACGCGCTGGCCTTCCTTCAGCGAGCGAAAGCCCTTGGAATTGATCGCGGAAAAGTGCGCGAAAACGTCCGCGCTCCCGTCTTCCGGCGAGATGAAGCCAAATCCCTTGGCGTCGTTGAACCACTTGACGGTACCGTTGGCCATGATGCTGCGTAATCCTTGCGTTGGATGGAGATGCGGCGGCCGCCGCGAGCGCGAGTATGCAAATACCCGGAGCCGCTGACAATCGGCAGGATCAATCGGTTTCGCTTGTTACCGGTAACTTCGTCTTTCAGGCGGTGCGAGCCAGGCGCAACACCAGTTCCGGCAGGCCGGCCGACGCGGCGGCGACATTCTCCAGCACCTCATCAAGGGTGATCTCCGCGGCGTCGCCGCAGCCCGCCGCCCAGTTGGCCACGATCGCCAGGCAGGCATAGTCCAGCCCCAGTTCGCGCGCCAGCGCCGCCTCGGGCATGCCGGTCATGCCGACCAGGTCGCAGCCGTCGCGGCGCATGCGCGCGATTTCCGCATTGGTTTCCAGGCGCGGCCCCTGGGTGGCGCCGTAGCAGCCGCCATCCACCACCGCCACGCCGCCGGCGCGCGCGGCATCGAGCACGGCGTTCCGCATCGCGGGCGTGTACGGATGGCCGAAGTCCACGTGCAGCGGCTCGCCCTCGCCATCCCAGAAGGAGGCGTCGCGGCCCCAGGTGTAGTCGATCAGCTGGTCAGGGCACGCCAGCACGCGCGGTCCGTAGCTGTCGGTGATTCCACCCACGGTGTTGAGCGCCAGCACCCGGGCGGCGCCGGCCTGCTGCAGCGCATGCAGGTTGGCGCGGTAATTGACCCGGTGCGGCGGCAACGCGTGGCCTTCGCCATGGCGGGCCAGGAACGCGATGCGCGCGCCGGCGAGCCGGCCGATCCGCACCGGTCCGGAGGGCGCGCCCCAGGGCGTCTGGAAATGGTGCGTCTGCACGTCCTCCAGCGCCGCCAGGCGGTAGACGCCGGTGCCGCCGATCACCGCCAGTGCCAGCTCCACGGCTCAGTCCTTCAGCGCGTAGATGGCCGGCAGGTTGCGGCCCTGCTCGTGGTAGTCCATGCCGAAGCCGTACACGTAGCGGTCCGGAACGTGCAGGCCGGCGTAGTCGGCGCAGACGCCCTCCACGCAGCGGTCGTGGTCCTTGACCGTCAGCGCGGCGATGCGCACGTCCGTGGCGCCCTGTTCGATGCACCAGCGGCGCACCTCCTGCAGCGTGTGGCCCTCGTCGAGGATGTCGTCGGCGATCAGCACGCGACGACCGTACAGCGAGGTCGCCGGACGGTGCTTCCACACCAGCTCGCCCCCCTGGTTCTGGCCGCGGTAGCGGGTCGCGTGCAGGTAGTCGAACTGCAGGTCCAGGCCACGGGCGCCCAGTTCCAGGGCCAGCTGGCCGGCGAACAGCATGCCGCCATGCATCACCGTCAGGAACACCGGCACGAAGCTGTCGCCGCGGCGGTCGGCGGGGACATCGCCGATGTAGTCGCGGGCGATCTGGTCGGCCATGCGGCTGATGGCCGCGTCGATCGCGGCGCGGTCGACGAGCACGTCGGATTTGGCGAGGACTTCGGAAATGAGCAGGTTGGACATCGGGGAAGTTACCGGTAGGGAGAGGAGTGCAGGTCAGGCGGTGGTGCCGGGCATCCGGGTGCGCGCCGCGTCATAGCGGGCATCAGCCAGCAGGCCGTCCCAGCCCAGCGCGCCGCGTCCGATCAGGCCTAGCAGGGCGGCGGTGTCCAGGCGACGGTCGCCCACCGCATCGAGCGATTCGTCGACCAGCTCGGGATGGCAGACCAGGACCACGTCGCAGCCGGCATCCAGGTGCGCGCACACGCGGGCGCGGACCCCGCCGGCGCCGTGCGCGGCGGCCATGCCGATGTCGTCGGAGAACACCACGCCACGGAAGCCGAGCTCGCCGCGCAGGAGGCCCCTGATCCAGAACGGCGAATAGCCGGCCGGTTCCGCGGCGACGGCCGGGTACTGCACGTGGGCCATCATCACCGCGTCGGCACCGGCACCGATGCCGGCGACGAACGGCACCAGGTCTTCGGCGCGCAGCGCCTCCAGCGGACGCGGATCGACCGCATGGTCGACGTGGGTGTCCTCCAGCACGGTGCCGTGGCCGGGGAAATGCTTGAGGGTGGCGGCCATGCCGGCGGAGTGCATGCCGCGCACGTAGGCCTCGGCAAGCGCGGCCACCACGTCCGGTTCGGCGGCGAATGCACGGTCGCCGATGGCGCGGTTGCCACGGCCCAGGTCGACCACCGGGGCGAAGCTCAGGTCCACGCCGCTGGCACGCATCTCGCTGGCCATCAGCCAGGCGTGTTCGGCGGCCTGGGCCAGGGCGGCGTCGCGGTCGCGGGCATACAGCTCGCCGAACCGCTGCAGCGGCGGCAACGCGCTGTAGCCGTCGACGAAGCGCTGCACCCGCCCACCTTCCTGGTCGACGCAGACCAGCTGTGGGCGGGGCGCGGCCTGGCGGATGGCGGCGGACAGCTCGGCGACCTGGGCGCGCGAGGCGAAGTTGCGCCTGAACAGGATCACGCCGGCCACGGCGTCATGCTGCAGCCAGTCGCGCTCCTGTGCGGTCAGTTCGGTGCCGGCAACGCCGATCACGAGCATGGGGGGACTCCAGGACGCGCCTGATTGCGCGTGGTCGCCATTGTCGCAGATGCGGCCCGGCGGCTGCGACGCGGCCGCGCTGGCCGGACGTCGCGGCTCAGCCGGTCGGCGGGCCGGCGCGCTCGCCGGCGTCCCACTCGGCGTAGGGGCGCGCGGCCAGGGCCAGGTTGTAATAGCGGCGCAGCTCGGTGACTTCCGCGCCCAGCCATTCCGGCCGCGCGAACGGCGCATCCACGGCCTCCAGCTCGATCTCGGCCACCACCAGCCCGGCATTGGGTCCCTCGAACTCGTCGATCTCCCACAGGTGGGCGCCGTGGCGCACGTAGTGCCGCCGCTTGCGCACCAGGCCACCCACGCACAGTCCGAGCAGCTGTTCGGCCTCGTCGACCGGGATCGGGTAGTCGAACTCAAGCCGCTGCGGACCGGCCTGGGCCGACTTGATGTTGAGGAAGGCGGCCTGGCCCTCGACCCGGACCCGCACCGAGGCCTTCTGCCGGCCTGCGGTGACCGTGGCCAGGTCGTTGAGGTAGCCCTGGGCCATCGCCTGGCTGTGCGAGGTGGCCGCCCGCCAGCCGTCTCCGGCGAGCAGGAACTTGCGTTCGATTTCCACGGCCATCGCCGGACCACTCCTGGTGGGGAAGGGCGCCATGATGCCAGCGCCGTGGCCGGGCCCCATGCCGGCGGCCGCTTCGCCGGGGGTGCGGTCATGGACGCTCCCGGCACCTTCGTGTATTAAACCGGCTTCCCATCGCCCGCTTCACGGACCCTTGCGCATGCAGAAAGACAGCACGATCCGGCTGCTCATCGTCGACGACCGGGTGGAGGACGCCGAGGCCATCGTGAGCGCGCTGCGCAACGGCGGCATCGCGGTGCGCCCGCTGCGGCCGCACGATGCGGCCGAGCTGGCGCAGATGGTCGCCTCCCAGCCGGTGGACCTGGTGATGGCCAGCCCCTCGGTGGCGATGCCGATGGAGCAGGTGCGCGCGCAGGTGGCCGCCAGCGGCAAGGACGTGCCGCTGCTGGCACTGGCCGACCACATCGACGAGGAGACCATGCTGTCGTGCCTGGGCCACGGCGTGCGCGCGGTGGTGCTCAAGGACCGCCCCGAGCACCTGCTGGACACCGTGCGCCGTGAGTGGTCGGACCTAGAGGCGCGCCGCGGGCTGCGCCGGCTGGAAGCCCAGCTACGCGAGACCGAGCGCCGCTGCGATGCGCTGATCGCCTCCTCGCGCGACCCGGTGGCCTACATCCACGAAGGCATGCACATCCGCGCCAACGACGCCTACCTGGAGATGTTCGGGTTCGAGTCCTTCGAGGACGTGGAAGGCATGTCGCTGCTGGACCTGGTCGCGGCCCAGCACATCGACGACTTCAAGCAGCTGCTCAAGTCGTTGTCCCGTGGCGAGCCGCCACCGCCGGAATACCTGATGGAGGCACGCCACCTCGACGGCTCGACCTTCCCGGCGAAGATGGAGTTCGCCACCGCCAGCTACGAGGGCGAGGCCTGCGTGCAGGTGGTCTTCCGCCGGCGCGAGGAGCTGGACCCGGAGCTGGCGCGCGAGGTCGAGGAACTGCGCCAGCGCGACCAGGTCACCGGGCTGCTCAACCGCCCGACCTTCATGCGCATGCTCGAGGACGCGGTGGCCCGCATCGGCCGCGATGGCGGCCAGTACGGGTTCCTGCTGGTGGAGCCGGACCATTACGCGCGCCTGTTGCCGGACATCGGCCTGGACGCGGCCGATGCCATCGTCGCGGCGCTGGCCGACCGGGTGCGCAGCGCCGTGGACGGCGAAGTGAAGGTGGCGCGCTTTGGCGAGCACAGCTTCGCGCTGCTGCTGGAAGGCAGCCATGCCCGCACCAAGGCGGTGGCCGAGGCCTTGCGCGATGCCATCGCCACCCACGTGTTCAGCGTCGGCGCCCGCTCGGTGGCGGTGACCGCCAGCATCGGCGGCGTGCAGGTGGGCGAGAAGATCGCCAGCGTGCCGCAGATCCTGGCCCGCGCCAGCGGCTGCCTGCACGCGGCGGTGGAGCTGGGCGGCAATACCCTGCAGGTGTTCGACCCCGGCGCGGCCGACCGCGCCGAGGAGGAGCGGATCGCCCGGTGGGTCGAGCGCCTGCGCGAGGCCCTGGCCGGCGAGGGCTTCGTCCTCCATTACCAGCCGGTGCTGTGCCTGCACGGCGACGGCGCCGAACTGTACGAGGCGCACCTGCGGATCGAGGTCAACGGCGAGCTGGTGCGTCCGTCGGCGTTCGCCGCCATCGCCCAGGAATACGGGCTGCTGGCCGAGATCGACCGCTGGGTGGTGCGGCAGGCCATAGCCACCCTCGCCGAGCGCGAACGCGCCGGGCGCAATACCCGCCTGCTGGTCAAGGTCTGTCCCGACTCGTTCGCCGGCGACGGCCTGGCCGCGCTGATCCGCGCCGAACTGGCGCGCCACGGCGTGGCCGGCGAGCGCCTGTGGCTGCAGGCGCCGGAAGCCAAGGTCTTCACCCACCTGCGCAACGCCCAGCAGTTCCTGGCGGCGGTGTCCCAGGTCGGCTGCCGGGTGGGCCTGGAGCAGTTCGGCTCGGGCCTGGACTCCTTCCAGCTGCTGGCGCACTTCAAGCCGGCGTTCCTGAAGATCGACCCCGGCCTGACCGAAGACCTGGGCAAGCCCGGCGAGGCCCAGGACAAGGTCCGCGAGATCACCGCCCGGGCGCAGGCCGACGGCATGGCGACCCTGGCCGAGGACGTGGGTGACGCGCAGGCCATGAGCCAGCTGTTCACCGTCGGCGTGGACTACGTCTCCGGCGATTTCGTGGCGCCGGTGGCGGCGACCATGAACTTCGACTTCAGCTGACTTCCGCGGCGGTCCGGCCGCGCAGGGAGCGGGCCGCGTGCGGGCAAGGGCGTGGCAGCGTGGCCTGCGACCCCCCGCAGGCAGGCCGTGCAGTCGGACCCGGCGTTTGGGGCCGGCGTGGACTGCCCGCGCCGCCCCGTGGATGCGGCTCAGTCCAGGAACTGCAGCCGGGCCAGCTCCGCGTACAGGCCGTCCTGGGCCAGCAGCTGCGCGTGGGTGCCCTCGGCGACAATGCGGCCGCGGTCCATGACCACGATGCGGTCGGCCTGCAGCACGGTGGCCAGCCGGTGCGCGACGACCAGCGTGGTCCGGCCGCGCATCAGGTTCTGCAGCGCGTGCTGCACGGCACGCTCGCTCTGCGCGTCCAGGGCGCTGGTGGCTTCGTCCAGCAGCAGCACCGGCGCGTCCTTGAGCAGGGCGCGGGCGATCGCCACCCGCTGCTGCTGCCCGCCGGACAGGCGTGCGCCACGCTCGCCCAGTTCGCTGGCATAGCCTTCGGGCAGGGCGGTGATGAATCCGTCGGCCTCGGCGGCCGCGGCCGCTTCGCGCACCTCGGCGTCGCTGGCCTCCAGCCGCCCGTAGCGGATGTTGTCCATCGCACTGGCGGCGAACAGCACCGGTTGCTGCGGCACCAGCGCGACGCAGCCGCGCAGCCGGGCCGGGTCCAGCTCGCGCAGGTCGATCCCGTCCAGGCGCACGCTGCCGGCCTGCGGGTCGTGGAAGCGCAGCAGCAGCGACAGCACCGTGCTCTTGCCCGCGCCGGAGGGGCCCACCAGGGCCACGGTCTCGCCCGGGCGTACCTCCAGGTCGAAGCCGTCCAGGGCCGGGGCATCCTCGCGCCCCGGATAGTGGAAGCGGACATCCTCGAAGCGGATCGCCCCGCGGACCGGCGCCGGCAGGGCACGCACCCGCGCCGGGGCGGCGATCGCCGGGGCCTCGCCCAGCAGCTCGGAGATGCGCCCCATGCCGCCGGCGGCACGCTGCAACTCGTTCCAGACCTCGGCAAGGGCGCCGACCGATCCGCCGCCGATCAGCGCATACAGCACGAACTGGCCGAGCACGCCGGCGGTCATGGTGCCGGCGACCACCTCGTGCGCGCCGGTCCACAGCACCAGCACGATCGCGCCGAACACCAGCACGATCGCCGCGGCGGTCACCAGCGCTTGGGCGCCGATGCGGCGCCGCGCGGTGGCCACCGCGCGCTGCACCGCGGCGTCGAAGCGGCTGCGCTCGTAAGGCTCGCGCGCGTAGGCCTGCACGGTGCGCACCGCACCCAGGCTCTCGGCGGCCAGGGCGTTGGCATCGGCGACCCGGTCCTGGCTGGCACGGGAAGCCTTCTCCAGCCGGCGCGCGCCCAGCACGATCGGCAGCACCGACAGGGGAATGCCGACCAGCGAGTAGGCGGCCAGGTGCGGGCTGGTGACGAACAGCATCACCAGGCTGCCGACCACGGTGACGCTGCTGCGCAGGGCCACGGACATGGTGGTGCCGATCACGCTGCGCAGCAGCTCGGCATCGGCGGACAGACGCGAGACCAGCTCGCCGCTGCGGCTGCGGTCGTGGAAGGCGGGGTCCAGTCCGATCAGGTGCGCGTACAGCCGTCCGCGCAGGTCGGCCACCACCTTCTCGCCCAGCAGCGACACGAAGAAGAAGCGCGCGGCCGTGGCCAGCGCCAGGACCACCGCCACCACGAACAGCATGGCGAAGGCCTGGTTGATCATGGCGCCGCCACCGAAGCCGCGGTCGATCATGTAGCGCACCGCCACCGGCAGGCTCAGGGTCGCGCTGGAGGACACGGCCAGGGCTACGAGCCAGGCCGCGAACAGGCCGCGGTGCCTGGCCACGAACGGCCACAGGGTGCGCAGGCTGCCGATCTTCTGCAGGCGGCCTTCGCGGGATTCGGGGGTTGCCTGGCTCACTGGGGGACTCCGGGGACGGCGACGCGCACGCGGTCGCGGGTGGCATCGCGCAGGCGGGCGCGCAGCCCCGCGGCCTGGTCGGCCGGCAGCCGCAGGCCGAGGCGGGCGCCTGCCGTCATGAAGGTTTCGCTGGTTTTCTCGGCCGAGTGCGCCGCCAGGGCGGCGTGCACCGTGCCCAGGTCCGCGAACGGGCAGTCCAGTTCGAGCTCGGCCATCTCCACCAGCCGTTGGCGTGGCGCCAGCCGCAGGCATTCGGCCGCCGCGCCACCGTACGCACGTACCAGCCCGCCGGCGCCGAGCTTGATGCCGCCGTACCAGCGGGTGACCACCACCGCCACGCGATCGCAGCCTTGGCCGTCGATGGCCGCCAGGATCGGCCGCCCGGCGGTGCCGGCCGGCTCGCCGTCATCGCTGGAGCGGTAGTCCTGGCCGATGCGGTAGGCCCAGCAGTTGTGGGTGGCGTCCGGGTATCCGGCCGCGCCGATGAACGCCAGCGCCTCGGCTGGCGTGGCGATGGGAGCGGCGTTGGCGAGGAACCGGCTGTGCCTGACCTCGATGGAGTGGCTGGCCGGCGCGGCGAGGGTGTCGGTCATCGCCGTCATTCTAACCGGCAGGCCCGCGACGGCCGCCGGTTGCGGCGGGGCTGCGCCGGCCGAGCCTCAGGGGGCGGGTGCCAGCAGTTCGCGCAGGTCATCGGGCACCTGCTGCGAGGGATGGGCCTGCAGCAGACGCTGCAGGCTCGCCCGCGCCGCGTCGGCCTGGCCGGCGGTCCAGAGCCGCCTGACCTGTTCCAGCCACGCCGCCGCGTCGGCCGGATCGGCGGCGGCAGGCGCCGCTGGCGGCAGCGGCAGGCCCTCGATCTGGAAAACCGGAGCCACGAGGGCGTCCTGTGTAACGGCTGGCGCGGCCCGGCCGCCATCGACGGCACGGGCCCGGGCCGCGGCTGCGCGGGAAGGTTCCCACATGCGCAGCGCCGCGTCCGCTTCGCCCGCGGCCTGCTCCGCGTGGCCGGCGGTCGACGCTTCCATCGCCGGCATGGGCCGCGGCTCCGGCGCGACCGGACGCACGGCGGGTATCGGCTCCGGTGGCGGCGGTGCAGGCGGGGCAGGCGGGGCAGGCGGGGCAGGGGACGCGGGTTCCATCAGCGCGGCAGCCGGTGCGGTCAGATCCCGCTCCGCGGCCTCCGGCCGGGGCGCGGACGACGCAGATGGGGCAGCTGAGGGACGTGGCGCGTGTGACGGGGGCGCGACTGCCGGCAGGACGTCCTGTCCAGGCTCTTCGGTCGGTCGGGGGACGCGGTCGGCGGTGGCGGGCGGGCGCTCCGGGATCGGCGCCAAAGCGGGCTCGGCGGACGCGGCGGCGCCCCCGGACGGGCCGGGCGCGGCAACGGCTTCCGGGTGCTCGCCTGCGCCGCGGGCCGGGTACCCGGCCGGCGCAGCGGCGGGCGCATCCAGCGACCCGGCCTGGGCCTGCATCTCACGGGTCGAGGCGGGCAAAGCGTCCGCCGCGGGCGCGGGACGGTCGCGCAGCTGCCAGGCGACCCCGGCCGCCAGCGTCAGCGAAGCGGCCAGGCCGAAGGGCGCGCCCCAGCGGCGGGGACCACGCGTGCGGGGGCGTCCGGCCCCGGCGAGCCCGGTGGCTCCCGGCGATTGTCCCTGTGCGGGGCCGGTGCCGCCGACCCGGGCCCGGGGCCTGGCGCGGGCGGCCGCCAGGATGCGGGCATCGACCTCCGAAGACGGGCCCGCACCGGCCGCGGCATCGAGCTGGCGCTGCAGTTCGCGCTCCTCCGGGGTCAGCGTGCTGTCGTGGCTCATGCCTCCAGCCTCCCACGCAGCTTCTCCATCGCATAGCGCAGGCGCGACTTGACCGTCTCGCGCCCCACGCCGGTGATCCGCGCGATCTCCTCCAGCGGCAGCTCGCCATGCAGGCGCATCAGCACGGCCTCGCGTTGTTCGGCCGGCAGCTCCTCCAGGGCCCGGTGCAGCCGGGCGGCGTCCTGGCGGTTGCTGGCGTCGCGCTCCGGGTCGTCTGTCGCCGCCAGCGCCGCGGTCCGCTCCAGCGCATCGGCCGGTGCCGGGGGGCGGTGCCGGCGCGCGCGCCAGTGGTCGTGCAGGCGGTTGTGGGCGATGCGGTAAAGCCAGGCCCCGAAGGGCGCATCCGGCCGCCAGCCGGCGCGGGCGGCGATGACCTTCTGCCACACATCCTGGAACAGCTCCTCGGCCAGGGAACGGTCATGCACCTGCCCGAGCAGGAAGCGGAACAACGGCATCCGGTGGCGCGCGTACAGCTGCCCGAAGGCGGCATCGTCGCCGGCGACCCAGCCCTGCATCAGCGTTTCATCGGCGGCCGGATCCACTGCCTGGTCCATGCCCCGCACCCTACAGCCCGCTGCGCCGGACGCAAGCGGCAGTGCGGCAGGCGAGGGGGCCAGGACGGAGGCGGCAGGGCAGGTCATGCGGGTCACAACGCACCGGGCTGGCAAAAGGGGTCGAGCGGCGGGCGCGGCAGGCGCTATGCTGGGGACCGGCGTCAGGGGGCTGAGCTCGGCGATGACCCAAGCAGGGAGCATGGAGGGAGCGGCGGCGCCGGCCGGCATGCACATGCCCGGCCACCTGCCACGCGTCCATGCGGTACTGGCCGGGTTGCTGCCTGGCGCCGACTGGCTGGCGGTGGGCTGGCGCGCGGACGGCGTGCGGCCGGCCGCCGAAGCCGGGGACGGCGGTCCCGAGGCGCTGGCCCTGCTGGAGCACGCGCTGGAGGGCGCACTGGAAGCGGGACCCGGCCTGCTGGTCGAGGCCTGGGAGCACGACGGTGCACGCCTGGCCGTCCTTGCCCGGTGCCCCGCGCCACCGCCGGCCGCGGTCGAGGCGGCGTGGCGGGCCGCGGCGTGCGCGCTGCTGGACGGGGCGCTGCAGGGCGAGCGGCTGGGCGCGCGCGTGGAGCAGCTCGAGCAGTCCCGGCAGCTGCAGCAGGCGCTGTACGAGATCGCCGACCTGGCAGGCGCCGAGGTCGAGATGCAGGACATGCTGCACCGCCTGCACGCGATCATCGGCACCCTGATGTACGCCCCCAACTGCTACATCGTCGAGTACGACGACCAGCGCGGGACGCTGCGCTTCCTGTACTTCGCCGACGATCGCGACCCCTACGTGGCCGATCCCAGCCGGGAATGGAGCGAGCAGGAGATGCCCAACAGCCTGACGTTCGCCCTGCTGCGGCACGGCCAGGCCCTGCGCGGCCCCTCGCCGCTGATCCGGTTCAAGCTGGGCATCGGCGACCATGTCCAGCTGCAGGGGCCGGACAGCCGCGACTGGCTGGGCGTCCCGATGCGCCGCGGCGAGCGCGTGTGCGGCGCGATCGTGGTCCAGAGCTACGACCGCGCCGGCTGCTACACAGAGGAGGACCGCGCCCTGCTGGCCTTCGTGGCCCAGCACGTGCTCACGACACTGGACCGCCGCCAGGCCCAGGCCGAGCTGGAGCGCCGGGTGCGGGAGCGGACCCTGGACCTGGAGCGTGCCAACCACGAGCTTCAGGAGGAGGTCCTGGAGCGGCAGCGCGCCGAGCGGCTGCAGCACGCGCTCTACCGCATCGCCGAGATGGCGGTCAGCTCGGGCAGCCTGGAGCAGTACTACGCCAAGGTCCACGCGGCGGTGGACGACCTGCTCTACGCCCGCAACTTCTACATCGCGATGCTCTCCGAGGACCAGGCGAGCATCGAGTTCGTGTATTCGGTCGACGAAGGCGGCGACCACCGCCCGCCACGGCGTTTCGGCAACGGCCTGACCGAGTACGTGATCCGGACCCGCCAGACCCTGCTGGCCCACCGCGAGGACCTGGACGCGCTGGTGGCCGCCGGCAGGGTCGAGGAGATCGGCCACCTGCGCGCCTGCAGCTGGCTGGGAGTGCCGCTGCGCCGCGAAGGCGAGGTGGTGGGCGTGATCGCGGTGCAGAGCTACAACCCGGAAATCCGCTTCACCGCCGATGACGAACGGCTGCTGTCGTTCATCGCCCACAACATCGGCATCGGCCTGGCCCGGCAGGCCGCGCAGGAACGGCTGCGCATCGCCCATGCCGAGCTGGAGCAGCGGGTGGGCGAGCGCACCGGCGCGCTGGAACGGGCCAACGAGCAGCTGCTGGCCCAGATCGGCGAGCGCCTGCGGGCCGAGCAGCGCCTGACCCACCAGGCCCTGCACGACGCCCTGACCGGACTGCCCAACCGCTCCTGCCTGCTGGACTGCCTGGCGGCCTCGATCGAGCGGGCCGCGGTCGGCGACGGCCAGGCGTTCGCCGTGCTGTTCCTGGACGTGGACCGCTTCAAGGTGGTCAACGACAGCATCGGCCACGCCGCCGGCGACGAACTGCTGGTCGAACTGGCGCGCCGCCTGGTCTCGGCGGTGCGGCCGGACGACGTGGTCGCGCGCCTGGGCGGCGACGAGTTCGCGGTGCTGGCCGGCTGCGCCGACGGCGACGAGGGCGTGCGGGACCTGGCCCAGCGCCTGCTGGGCGTGGTCGGTCGTCCCATGTGGGTGGCCGGCCGCGAGCTGTTCCCCTCCGCCAGCATGGGCATCGCCCTGTGGCACCGGCGATATCGCACCGGCGAAGAGCTGCTGCGCGACGCCGACGCGGCGATGTACCGGGCCAAGCACGAGGGCCGGGACCGCTACGCGATCTTCGACGAGGCCATGCGCGAGCAGGCCGTGCGCAGCCTGGACCTGGAGGCCGACCTGCGCCGCGCGATCCAGCGCCAGGAGTTCCTGCCGTACTACCAGCCGATCGTGCGCCTGGACGACGGCCAGGTGGTCGGCCACGAGGCGCTGCTGCGCTGGCGCCACGAGCGCCGCGGCCTGCTGGCGCCGGCCGAGTTCATCGCCCTGGGCGAGGAGAGCGGCCTGATCGAGCAGGTGGACTGGCTGCTCTATGGACAGGTGATCTCCGAGCTGGCGCGCGGCGGGGAAGGCTACATCTCGGTCAACGTCTCCCCGCGGCATTTCCGCTCGGCCGATTTCGCCGACCGCCTGCTGGGCCTGCTGGAGGCCGCCGGCGCCAACCCGGCGCGCCTGCGGGTGGAGATCACGGAGGTGGCGCTGCTGGACGACTCCCCACGCACCCGCCGCCTGCTGGACACCCTGCGCGCGCGCGGGGTACGGGCGGTGCTGGATGATTTCGGCACCGGCTTCTCGGCCCTGTCCTACCTGCACCGGTTCCCGATCTCCGGGCTCAAGATCGACCGCAGCTTCGTCGCCGGGCTCGATGCCGCGGGCGGGCGCGAGGAGAGCCTGGCGCTGGTGGGCGCGATCCTGGCGCTGTCGCGCAGCCTGGGCCTGGAGACGGTGGGCGAGGGCATCGAGACCCCCGCCCAGCGCGACATCCTGCTGGAGCTGGGCTGCGCCGGCGGCCAGGGCTTCCTGCTCGGGCGCCCGGGCGAACGGCGGATCGGCTGACGCGCCCTCAGCTGCGGATCACCAGCAGCCGCACCTCGCTCATGTCCTCGATCGCGAACTTGACGCCCTCGCGGCCCAGGCCCGAATCCTTGACCCCGCCGTAGGGCATGTTGTCCATGCGGAAGCTGGGCACGTCGCCGACCACCACGCCACCGACGTCCAGCCGGTCCCAGGCCAGCATCGCGTGGGCCAGGCTGTCGGTGAACACGCCGGCCTGCAGCCCGAAGTCCGAATCGTTGACCGTCGCCAGCGCGGCCTCGAAATCCTCGAAGCGCTCCAGCACCGCGACCGGGCCGAACGCCTCCTCGCGCTGCAGCTCGCACTCGCGCGGCACGTCCTCCAGCAGCGTGGCCTGGAGCAGGTTGCCGCTGCGGCCGCCGCCGGCCACCAGGGTGGCGCCGGCCTCGCGCGCACGCCCGATCCAGCGCTCGAGCCGGATCGCGGCGTCTTCGTCGATCATCGGGCCGATGAAGGTCGCCTCGTCCTTCGGGTCACCGCTGGCGAAGCCGGAGACCTTCGCCGCCAGCTTCTCCCTCAGCGCCTCATGCAGCGAGGCGTGGACGAGGATCCGCTGCACGCTGATGCAGCTCTGGCCGGACTGGTAGTAGGCGCCGAAGGCCAGGCGGTCGACCACGTGGTCCAGACGCCCGCCCTGGTCGGCGTCGACGATGCAGGCGGCGTTGCCACCCAGCTCCAGGGTGACCTTCTTGCGCCCGGCGCGGGCCTTGAACTCCCATCCCACCAGGCCGCCGGTGAAGGACAGCAGCTTGATCCGGTCGTCCTCGACCAGCGGCGCGGCGGTCTCGTTGTCGCAGGCGAACACCGAGAACGCGCCCTTGGGCAGGTCGGTCTCGGCCAGGATCTCGGCGATGATCAGCGCGCCGACGGGAGTCTTGCCGGCAGGCTTGAGCACGAACGGGCAGCCGGCGGCGATTGCCGGGGCGACCTTGTGCGCGACCAGGTTCAGCGGGAAGTTGAACGGGGTGATGAAGCTGCACGGGCCGATCGGCACCCGCTTCCATATTCCGCGATAGCCGTTTCCGCGCTCGGCGATCTCCAGGTTCACGGTCTGGCCCTCGATCCTCACCGCCTCCTCGGCGGCGACGCGGAAGGTGTCGATCAGCCGGGTCACCTCGCCCCGCGCATCCCTGATCGGCTTGCCGGCCTCGATGCACAGGGCCATGGCCAGCTCCCCGGCACGCTCGCGGAAGCGGGCCACGCAGTGTTCCAGCACCGCCTGGCGGCGCCAGGGGGGCAAGGCCGCCATCGCCGGGGCGGCCTTCACAGCCGCGGCGATCGCGCGTTCCACCGCATCGGCATCAGCCATCGCCACCCGGGTGGCGACCTGGCCGCTGAACTTGTCGCGCACCTCCAGGTCGGCGTTGGGCGTCTCGGCGGCATTGGCGATGTACAGCGGATAGGTCGGCTTGAGCATTGGGGGCAGTCCTGGGAGGCGGGCCGGTCGGGCGAGTATGCCCAACCCCCCCTGCAGCCGGGCGTGGTGGCGCGGCAGGCTCCGGTTCGGCCATCGCGGGCCCGGCCCGTCTAGAATGCGCACATGCAGCACGATGCCGTCACCCAGCCCACGCCGCCCGCCTCCATCGGCGCCTGGCCACGCCGCCCCACCCGCCAGGTCCTGGTCGGCGGAGTGGCCGTCGGTGGCGGGGCGCCGGTGGTGGTGCAGTCGATGACCAACACCGACACCGCCGACGTGGCGTCCTCGGTGAAGCAGGTGGCCGAGCTATGGCGCGCCGGCTCCGAGCTGGTGCGCCTGACGGTCAACACGCCGGAGGCCGCGGCCGCCATCCCGCGGATCCGCGAGAAACTGCTGATGATGGGCATCGACGTGCCCCTGATCGGCGACTTCCACTACAACGGCCACCAGCTGCTGGCCGGCGAACCGGCCTGCGCGCAGGCCCTGGCCAAGTACCGGATCAACCCCGGCAACGTCGGCTTCGGCAAGAAGAAGGACACCCAGTTCGCCTCGATCATCGAAAAGGCGATCGAGTACGGCAAGCCGGTGCGCATCGGCGCCAACTGGGGTTCGCTGGACCAGGCCCTGGCTGCGCGCCTGATGGACGAGAACAGCCAGCGCGCCGAGCCCTGGGACGCCGGCCGCGTGCTGCGCGAGGCGCTGATCCGCTCGGCGGTGGATTCGGCGGACCGCGCGGTGGAGCTGGGCCTGCCGGCCGAGCGCATCGTGCTCAGCTGCAAGGTCAGCGGCGTCCAGGAACTGATCGCGGTGTACCGCGACCTGGCCCAGCGCTGCGACTACGCCCTGCACCTGGGCCTGACCGAGGCCGGCATCGGCAGCAAGGGCATCGTGGCCTCGGCCGCGGCGCTGTCGGTGCTGCTGCAGGAAGGCATCGGCGACACCATCCGCATCTCGCTGACGCCCGAGCCGGGGCAGTCGCGCACCGCCGAGGTGGTGGTCGCCCAGGAACTGCTGCAGACCACCGGCCAGCGCGCCTTCACCCCGATGGTCACCGCCTGCCCGGGCTGCGGCCGCACCACCAGCACCTTCTTCCAGGAACTGGCCAAGACCGTGCAGGAGCACGTGCGGGCCAGGATGCCCGAGTGGCGAATCTCGCATCCCGGCGCCGAGAACCTGTCCCTGGCGGTGATGGGCTGCGTGGTCAACGGGCCGGGCGAGTCCCGCCATGCGGACATCGGCATTTCGTTGCCCGGCACCGGCGAGGCGCCATCGGCCCCGGTGTTCATCGACGGCGAGAAGAAGGTCACGCTCAAGGGCGAGAACATCGCCAACGAGTTCGTGGCGCTGATCGACGAGTACGTCGACAACCGCTATGGCCGCCGGGCCCGCTGAGGCGCCGGCCTGCGCTCCACCGCCGCGCCCGCTGAGACCGGGCCGGCGCCTGGGCCTGCTGCTGTTGCTGTTCGCCGGTGTGCTGGGGCCGCTGTGGCTGTTCGCCGAACTGGCCGACGAGGTCCACGAACTGGAGGCGATCGTCTTCGACGATGCCCTGCTGCACTGGTTCAACGCGCTGGCTGGGCCGCGCCTGGACAGCTTCTTCCTGGTCGTAACCCGGATCGGTTACGAATACGGAGTGGTGCCACTGGCGGTGCTGCTGCCGCTGGTGCTGCTGGTGCGCCGGCACCGGCGCGAGGCGGTTTTCGCGGCAGTGGCGGGAGCGGGATCGGCACTGCTGAACATGGCGGCCAAGCACACCTTCCAGCGACCTCGCCCGGCGCTGTGGGAGTCGCTGGCGCCCGAGAGCACCTTCAGTTTCCCCAGCGGCCACGCCATGGGGTCGATGACGCTGGCTGCGGTCCTGGTGCTGCTGGCCTGGCGCACCCGCTGGCGCTGGCCGGTCCTGGCCGCGGCGGTCGCGTTCGTCGGGCTGGTCGGCATCTCGCGGCTGTACCTGGGGGTGCACTATCCCTCGGACGTGCTGGCCGGCTGGGCCGCGGGCCTGGCGTGGGTGGCGGGCAGCTACCTGGTGCTGTTCCGGAGCCGCCGGCCCTGGCGGGCCGGAACCGGCGGCTGAGGCGGACGCGGCGCGTCAGTCGGCCGCGTCCACCTGCGGCCACGGTGCCGGCAACGCATCGATGTGCGCGACCAGGGCGGCGGCGATGGCGGCATGGTCGGCCGCCGAGGGGTGCCAGTGGCAGGCCTGCAGGTCCAGGCCGGAGACCGGCAGGAAGCTCACCGCGCGGTCGCCACCGTCACCCAGCAGCTGCACCACCTGGCGCGCATGCAGCTGGATCTCGCCCCCGGCCATGTCGGTGGCCCACAGCACCACCCGCGCCTGCGGCCAGCGCGAGCGCAGCCTGCGCACGAAACCGGCGTAGTGGCGCACGTAGTCGGCGCCCAGCGCGTCGCGGTCGGCCCAGGGCTCGCCCGGGCGCAGCGGGGTGGAGAAGTCGTTCGTGCCCAGCGCCACCACCACCACCTGCGGCTGCCAGCCGGTGTCGACCTCGGCGGCGTCATGCGAGGGCAGCCGCCGCGGCCAGGCACGGGGCAGGGTGTCGCCCGGGCCACCGTTGTAGTTGCGCACCACGCCGCGTCCGGAAATGGCGTGGATGCGGTAGTCCGCGCCGTAGTGCCGCGCCACCCGCGGGCCGAAGGCGGCCGCGGTGTCGGTGCTGGCATCGACCTGCTCGGCGCTGCACTCGCGCGTGTTCGAGGTGTTGGCGTAGCCGACCGTATGCGAGTCACCGATGAACTCGATCCGGCGATGGCGGCGTGGCAGCGGGGCGGGCGTGCTGCCGTCGGCGAGCAGGAACCCGCCGAACACGTTGGGCGCGGCCTGGTGTTCGCTCGCCGTTTCCAGCCGGACCTGGTGGCGGCCCGGCGCCATGCCACTGACGCGGTAGCGTCCCGCTGCCGGTGCGCGCAGGGTGGTCACCGGCTCGCCGTCGACCAGGACGTGCAGCGTCGACGGCCCGGACCGCAGGTCGAACAGGACCTCGCCCCCGTCGACCGCGGTTTCGAAATAGACCCCCGGCCACTGGTAGGCGAGTCCCCCATCGACGTCGGCGGTGCGGCCACCGATCGCCAGAGGGGCAGGGGTGGCAGCCGCCGCCGCGCCGGGGTCCGGGGCCACCCGCACCTCCGCAGGGGCCAGGGCGGGCAGGGCCACCAGCAGGACAATCGCGAATCCGGTGCGGACTGCCATGGCACTCCCCTGTACGGGCGCGCGTCGCGGCCCTGGAAAAGAACAAGGCCCGGGGGTTGCCCGGGCCTTGCGCTGGAATATGGTGGAGCCAGGGAGGATCGAACTCCCGACCTCGTCATTGCGAACGCGGCGCATGGTGCAATCATAGCAGCTAAAAACAAGGGGTCTATTGAAATTTTCCATTTGCTTGGGACAAGCTTGAGACAGAGAGGGCCTTTTGGTGGCCCGGAACCCCGGCAGGTACATGGCCCGACCGCGTAAGCCTAAGCCCAGGAAGGTGACCCGGCACCCTGGTATCTACGACCGTGGCACCTACTGGCAAGTTCGCGTCCGCTACACGGACGATGACACCGGCCAAGTGGTGGAGCTGGAGAACCGGCGGGAAGACTTCGACCCGAGCGACCCTGCCAGCAAGGAGGCAGCCCTCCAGCGCGCCATCTCGTATAAGGCCAACGAGATGGCCACCATCCGCACGCATCGTAAGCCGATGAGCGAGACGGCGGAGAAGCAGGAGCTGCGGCACTGGCTGGAGCGCTACCGCAAGGAAGTCCTGCTGCCCCACAAGGACGGCCTGATCCCGCCCCCTGGGCGGAAGGCAACAGCCGCCGAGCTTGCGAAGCTCCCGGCTTACTCCCGCGGGCTGGAGTACCGGAAGGGGTGGCAAGAGGAACTGAATTGGGTCGAGCGCTGGCTGGGGCTCGACGTGGTCAAGAAGGCCAAGTTCCTGTCTCCGGAGCGGCGGGCCCAAGTGGTTGAAGACCAGGCGTTCTTCCGGGCGTTCTTCAAGCGGGATGTGCTTGGACTGAAGGCGTCCGACTTCCATGGAAGCGCCGACTGTCTCACGTCTCGATCGCGTGACCAGAAGGGCGGGGAGGCCAAAGACTCCACCAAGCTGAGGCACTTGGCGGTGATCAGTGCCGTGTACCGGCGGGCGCGGTCGGCTTGGGGCTTCGAGAAGATCGTCAACCCGATCCGGAACATGGACCAGAAGCCCAGCCCAGGTCAGCGCCGGGTGCGTCCGCTGGTTGATGACGAATGGGACACGGTCTGGGCTGAGCTCCAGAACACCCATCCCACGACCAAAGCCTTCATCCTGTTCTCCCGGTGGTCGGCAGTGCGCCGGGGTGAACCGAGCAAGCTGCGCTGGGAAGACATCAAGGGCTGGGGTACGGACGCGGTGGTCGCTCGCCTGCGGGAGACCAAGACGCCGGTGCCGGGTGAGGTAAACGCGCGCTCCATCCCGCTGCATCCGGAAGCCGTGGCGGCGATTGCCTCACTGCTGGAAGACCCGGCCAAGCCGCCGCGCACGGGCTGGGTCTTCCCCAGTCCTAACGATCCCGAAAAGTCCATGCCGGGCGGGACCGCCTACCAGGCGTGGAAGCGGGCGCGTGAACGCGCCGGACTGCCGCCCAACGATCGCGGCGAGATCCCCACGCTGCACGACCTACGCCACACCCGGTTGTCCGAGCTCGTGAACGACGGGCTCGAGCTGCCCAAGATGATGTCGGTCAGCGGCCACAAGGACACGCGCACTGCTCTGCGCTACTACCACGCCAAGGCGGAAGACGTGGGCGCGGAGATCCTGGAGCTGGAAAGGAAGCGCAAGAGGAAAGTGGCGCAGGCCACCGAGGCGCTGGCAATGGACGACGCCGAAGCCATGGAGCAAGCGGTCGCCCAGATGGAGGCGGCCATGAGGAAGAACCCGAAGCTGCGGCGGAAGCTGATGGCCGCAGCTGTGGCCGCCGAGGCGGACGAGGACTGAGGGCCGCGCATGACCACGACAACCGCAGACATCATCCGTGAGCGCTTCCCTGGGCGGGTAGTGCTGACGCCTGCCGAAGTGGCCGAAGTCATCGGCCAGCATCCGGATCATGTCCGCGACCGCTTACTCAGTGGCACGCTCATCCCTGGTCTGCGCAAGGATGGGGGGGCGCTGGCGCGTACCGGTGGCTGACCTCGTAGATGCAATTGACGGACTTACCCGACCGGTTGACGGACTTACCCGACCGGTCCCGCCGACTGTGCTCACTCGAAGCCAGATGGCTTCAACAGCATCACCGACCTGCCGTAGGCGTCCGCTTGAGGCGTACTTTGCACGGCAGCGCGCGGCTGCGGACTGGGTGCCCCGGTACAAATAGTGGTGATTTGGTCGGCGGCCGGAGGTCGTGCAAAACTCCCGAGGGGTCAAGTCGCAGCCGCTGACACTGGGGGGAGCCAGGATGCAGGCCGTTGAACGTTATGGGGAGCCCGAGGTGGGCATCCTGCTTACCTACAAAGGGCCGTCCGTTGACGACGGCACCATGGATGTCTATGCGGCGGCGGCCAACATGGTTGCCTTTTCCGACTACGTCGTGGCCGCGACCAAGCATTTGTACGGGGACGTGGAGGTCAAGGCTGAGGTTCGGGCCTTTCAACAGGGGTCGTTCGAGACTGACCTGCTCTTCCAGGTTGTTGGTCTAGGGGCCACGGTCCTGACGGCCACGCCGGATGTCCAAGGCGTGCTCAAGACAGTCAAGGAGTCGGTCAATCTGTTCAAGTTCCTCAGGGGCAAGTCTCCTGAGAAGGTGGAGCATACCGATCAGAGCAACAACGTCACGGTGACCAACGTCAACGGCAACGTGATCGTCGTCCAGTCCGAATCGCTGAACTTGGTGCTCGACGAGAAGGCGGGTCGGGCCGCCGAGCGGTTCATCGGTGAGGCGTTAGCCAAGCCTGGGGTAGAGCAGATCCAGATCAAGTCGGGTGACAAGGAGGTTGCCAGCGCCAACCAGGATGAGGCGCAGTTCTTCCATGCTATCTCCGAAGAGACCCCCGTCGTGGAGCAGACGGTCAAGATGGGGCTGACCATCCAAGAGCCGAACTTCAAGGATGGCTTTGGGAACAAGTGGACCATGTGGGACGGTAGCGCCTCCTTGCAGTTCGCAATGGAAGACCAAAGCTTCATCAATCGGATCGACAATGGTGAGCCCTTCCGCAAGGGGGATGTGCTCATCTGTGATGTGAGGGTTGTCCAGACCCGGACGGGGTCGAAGCTGCGGATGGAGCGCACGATCTTGAAGGTGCATGAGCACCAAGCGGGATTGGAACAGGGGCAGATAGAACTTCCGGTTCCCGATTAGTCGGCACTCTCAGCGGTCTGTGGTGTTATCCCTGGGCTTGGAGAATCGAGTGAGAGACTTCCTCTTGGCGAGCGTGATGCTTGCACTGATGACTGCGTGCGGAGGGAGTGGCGGAGGTAGGTATGCCGACTATGACGATAGCCGGGACTACCACGAAGACAACACCGACGCGCGCACCGAGGCAGCAGAGGAAGCCAGGCAGGCGGTCTACAGCGAACGAGGTGCAGACAGCGACGGCGCGGGTGCGGACACAAGTAGCGTAGACGCCCACGACGTCGAGGACTCGGGGGACTACATCTGCACCCAGGATTGCTCCGGCCACGAGGCTGGGTTCGAGTGGGCACAGGAGAACGACATCACCGACGAGTCGGACTGTGGCGGAAACTCGATATCCTTCATCGAAGGGTGCGAGGCTTTCGTGCAAGACCGGCAGGAGCGGGCAGACCTGATGGCCCAGGCGGAAGCAGAGGCTGCAGCCGAAGACGCGTACGACAGCTACGAGGGTGAGCGCGCCGACGACGACTATGCTGATGACGATGGAAGGTTGCTCGACGGGCGGTATTGATCGCCACCTCGGCACTCGATTGGACTGGGGCTCGCTCACGGAGTCATCGGCGGATGCAGAGCTGTCCTTACTTGAGCTTCCCGCTACGCTGGGCCTCTAGTGCCTCGGCAAAGATGTTCCTGGCCTCGGCAATGCTGATGCCGTACCCGTCCGCGTACTTCAGTAGCTCGTCGGCGATCTTGCGACGGCGCTCACTGATGGCGTTTGCCAAGGCGGCGGATTCTGCTTTGACCTTGAGCTGGGCCTGCTGCAGGTTGAAGTCGGACCATGCTTTCAGCAGTGCGTCCAATTCCTTTGGTGGCACTCCCGCAGCGATGGCCTCCTCGATGGTTTGGGGTGGCTGTTCGAGCAACGCTTTGCGCTTCGCGGCCGACTTGGTCACGCCCTTCTTCCTGGCGGCGCTCTTCGGCTTGGTAGGGTTCTTCCTGCCTAGGTCCAGCATGTCAGCCGTTCCGGTCAGGTCGTCGCCCTTGGGTGCGGTGTGCGTGCTCGTGCTCGAGAACCCAGCCTGTTGCTTGATCTGTGACGGGTGGATGTCTGACATGGCGGTACCTGTTGCGTGAGGGATACCAACAGCATGTGAGAAAGTCGGAAACGCGCAAGTGCAACGCCGATGGCGGAAGCCGAGGCGCCAGAGTGCAGCCGCGGCAGCGGCCAGAAGCAACCGGCCGCCGTCAGGCGGCCAAAGTCTTGGGGCGGCGACGCGACATTTGTCGCGGCCGCCAACAAGCCGCCCGAGCACAGCGAGGGCGGCTTCGATTTTGCGGAAGCAACGGCAGCGGGCGGTCGGCCAACCTGTCAGGCGGCTGGTGGACTGTCTTGATCTTTGGGCGGTGCTGGCGGGTCGACCAGGACGCAGCGGGAAAGGAAGCGCGACAGATCGCCGACCAACCGGGCGCGGTCTGCGTCGGCCGGGGCGAAGTGGGGCGGAAGGCGCGAGACGATGTCGTCGGCGAACCTGACAGCGTCGGCAGGCGGAATGGGCGTGCGATTGGGCATGGCGCAGGGGGCTGTGGTCGTCGGACCAGTCTGCGACGAGTGGCAACTTTAGCAAGTCAGTAGGTGGGCGCCTGTGAGTCGTTGTGGCGGAGGGCTGAGGTCAGAGCGCTGGCGGGTGAGTTAGACACAAGGGTATGGCGAGGCAGCGTGGTGTCGGGGGATAACGAGGAGGGGGGCGAGGCTGGGCTGGCTGGGTCGGTGGGGGCACAGCTTGGCTGGCGGAGTCGACTGACGGTGAGGCTGTCAGTCGACGGGACGCGCGACGATGAAGCTGTCGCGCGCAAAAGCGAATGACTAGGTCATTGCTGACAAGCAGCAATACACGAATGCACCTCCGGTGTTTCGTGTGGCCTGCGGCCGGCTTGAAAATCAAAGACTTACCCCCGTAACACCCCGCTATTGCGCTTTTCAAAACCCACCGCAAACTGGAATGGGAGCATTCCCGCCCCATCCCAAATGAGCACCCTGATCCAATTCCGCGTCAGCGGCGAAGACGAAAAAGCCATCCTCGAAGCAGCCCGCCATGCGAGCATGCGACCGGCCGACTACGTCCGCCATGCCGCCAAGCTTTCGGCCAACCGTCCCGACACCGCGCTGGACCGGATCGAGCGGCGCCTTGCAGAACTGGAAAGCAAGCTAGCCACTCCCGCCGCGCCAAGCCCAGTCACGACCCATGGCCCAGCCACCTTGGTCAAAGGCTTGGAGGCGACCGACCTGATCTTGGAGCTGCGGCGTGAACAGATCGCCGGCATCAACGCCATCCTGCGCCTGCTGGACGGCGAGCCACTGCCCGACATTCCACACCGCCGGACGACCGCCGGCCTGAGCGAACACTGATAGGTGGCTGACCCATGGCCGTCTTGAAGTCGACCCGCCTACGATTGAAAACCAGCGGCAGCGTCGACGCCGTCCGCGAGTACCTGCGCACCACGCGTGAGTACTACGCCCAGGCCGGGGAGAGCGCCAACGGCAAGAGGATCCTGCCGGACGCTGAGTGGCTGGACAGCCCGGCGACCGACCGGTTGGGCCTGAACGATCCAGGACGTGATCAAGACGAGGACTTCGCCAAGTTGCTGGCTGGGTACCACCCCCGCACGGGGGCGCCCTTGGTCCAGAGCGCAGGCGAGGCCGGACGCTGTATGGGCCTGGACCTGACCTTCTCGCCACGCAAGGAGTACAGCCTGGCGTTCGTGGCGGCCACGCCTGAGCAGCGCGAGCAGATGACCCAGGCCTTCCACCTGGCGCGCGACAAGGCGCTGGGGCTGATCTCCAAGGGCGTGAACACCCGGGCCGGAAAGGGCGGCAAGCGCCACGTGGCCATCGACGGTTTGGTGATCCGAGCCGTGGATCACATCGACTCGCGGGCAGGCGATCCGCAGTGGCATTGCCATGCGGTGGTCGCCAACGTCGCCCTGGACGCCGACGGCGAATGGCGGTCGGTGGACTTCCGTGACCTCATGCGCACGACGGGCAGCTTGCAGGAAGCCGCCCAGGAAGTGTTCGCCCGTGAGCTGGCCGAGGGGTTCCAACGACTGGGCTTTGGCATTGAGCGGGAACGGATCCTGGACGAAGACGAGCGCGACACAGGTCGGGTGGCCAACAAGCTTGCTGGCATCGACCAGTCGACCTGTGAGGCTTTCTCGTCCCGGCGGGCCGAGATCAAAGAAGCGATACGGGCAGCGGCTGAACAAGGAGAGACGCTGACCGGGGGCGAGGCCGCCATGAAGACCCGCGCAGCCAAGCACCTGAGCGCCAGCGAGGTACTGGTGGCTGCGCGCAGCCGCCTGGAAGAGCTGGCGGCGCTCACGCCTGGCCACTTCGTCCGGGCGGGCGACCTGCTGGGGCGGGCGTCGACGGAGCTGGAAAAGCAGAAGAACGCTAGCCAGTGGTTCGATGAACTGCATGCGATGGACAGCCACTGGAACCGATCTGCGCTGATCGCCAAGCTGGCCCGGGAGCTGCCCTTGGGCACAGGCTTGGACATCCCGGCAGAGGCCGACCGGTTGCTGGCGGAGTGGGAGGCCAGCGGCACGATCATTCGCCTGAAAGACGATCCTGATCTCAAGCAAGCGCGATGGTGCTCACGCGACCAGTGGTTCCTGGAGGTGGGCGTGCTGCCGGCGGCCAAGGCGCGCGCTGACGAGCAGCACATCCGCCTGAGCCGATTGGCGGCGGAGACGGCCATCGTGCTTCACGAGCAGGCCATGTCCGAGCGCTTCGGCAAGGATGTTCACCTGACCGACGAGCAAAAGGCCAGCGTGTATCACGTGCTATGCGAGACCGGCGGGCTGGCCTGCATCATCGGCCAGGCCGGCACCGGCAAGTCCGCCAGCGCTGGTGCCTACATCCGTGCATTCGAGCTGGCGGGGCGACGAGTCATCGGCACGTCCACCAGCCAGGCGGCCACCGACAATCTCAAGAAAGAGGCCGGGATCGAGGGCTACAACTGCGCCGAGCTACTCCATGCCCTGGACAGCGGGAAGCTCACACTGGGTCTGGACGATGTCATCGTGTTGGACGAAGCAGGCATGGTGGGCGCCAAGACGTTCCGCCGGATCCAGGAGCACGTGGACAAGGCGGGTGGCAAGCTGGTGGCCGTGGGCGACCCCAAGCAGCTGGAAGCCATTGAGGCGGGCGGTCCGTTCGCTGAGCTGTGCGAGAAGTTCGGAGCCGCGGAGATCACCCAGATCCAGCGGCAGCGCAACCCCGAGGAGCGGGCGCTGGCGGAGTCGTTCTACGACGACAAGAAGACCGGCCAGGACATCGTCGACGAGATGCTGGCCAAGGGGTTCCTGCGCCAGGAGAAGCGGCAGGTCAGAGCCATGGCCGAGGCCTACCTGGCCGATGAGCGCTCTGTCCAGGACAAGCTGATCGTCGTACACACCCACAAGGATGCGGCGGCCGTGGACCACTACGTCCGCCGCGGCCTGAAGGCCAACGGCGTTCTCCACGAACGGGCTGTCGAAATACTGACCTTGGGCTCGGGCGAGTACGAGCGCCAGTTGGAGGTCTGCCTGGGCGAGCGCATCCGGTTCCAAAAGAACGACCGCAAGCACAAGGACGGCAAGCGCCGCTGGAACAACAACGACATCGGGACGGTGGTCGGGTTCAAGCGGGCCACCAGCAAGCGCGGGCTTGTCTTGAAGATCAAGATGGACGACGACGGGCGGGTGGTGGAGGTCGACACGGCCAAGTTCCAGCGCTTCGGCTACGCCTACGCGCGTACCGCCCACAGCGCCCAGGGCTTGGGTGCGGAGAGCGTGTACTGGCTGGCCAGGGGCGGGATGATCGATCGCAACGCTGGCCTTGTGGCCATGACGCGCACCAAGTCCAATTTCCACGCCTTCGCCTCCCCCGAAGAGGTGGCCCGACTTGCCATCGCCCTGGATGAGTGGGGTAAGAAGGAGACAGTCAAGGAGCTGGCCCGGCGGCGGAACGCGCCTGAGGTAGCGGCTACCTTGCAGCAGCCATTGCCGACCGTGCTGGGCGAGAAGGAACACCCGCTGGCCAGCGGCGTGCAGCAGGTCAAGGCGGCCGAGACGATCAAGAGCCTGGACCACGCCCAGGAGGTTCAGCGCGCCGGGCGCGAGTTCGATCAGGCCATGACCATATGGCAGGAGCGCTGCATGGAAGAGGGCGCGGTGGTATTGGGCCGGCTGGAGGCCTTGAAGGCACCAGACGGCGATATCCAGCGCTACAAGGACATGGCCGGCGGCGACGACCCCTACATCGAGGCGTCGTTGAAGAAGAAGTTCGACAAGGCCATGCGCGAGCTCAAGCGGCTTGAAGAGCGAAAGGCCGTGCTGACGCGTGCGTCATCAGAACATCTGGACAAGCACGGCCAAGAGCTCATGGCTTGGTTGGATGGCTTCTACATCGGCGGAAGCGAGGCTGCCCGGCGCGATAAGGATCTGCGGAACGCTCCCACGCGGCTACCCACGCTACGGGAGCGGGCTGTGTACCGTCGGCTGGCTGTTCTGGAACGCAGCCAGATCAGCCTGGACGACATCGGCACGCCCTTGGACTACGCCCATCCAGCACCAGAACCTGTCCAACGAGAGCCGATGCTGGCACCAGCCGGCGATGCCGGGTGGAAGAAGACGCAGCAGATCATGGCCGACCAGGAGGCGTTCTTCACGCGGTTGGCCGAACGTCAGCGGCGCAAGAACGAGCGCGATCGCCAGCAGCGTACGCGTATCGAGAAGGCCGGCGATGACCTGGCCAAGCAGACGGTAGTGTTGGGCGCTGGCACCACCGTGTCGCTGGACGACATCGACTGGGAGACTTCCCGCTTCCCGGATCGGGACAAGCGCACCCGGGTCGATCCTGGGGCCATGCGCACCCCTACCACCAGCGGGCGAAACCCTGCGCCGGCGCCCAGGAAGCGGCCGGGCATGTTGCCGACACAGCCTAGGCTACCGACGGCGCCGGAGCCGCCCAAGCCACCCGGGTGGGACCAGGAGCTAGGCATGTAGCCGGGCGGCTGGTCTATGTTCCCCTACTGTTATACTTTTGCGGTTTATCTGCCCGCCCCATGGCCAACGTTCCCGCCAGCATTCAGTCTTCGGTCTTGGCCGTCCTTCGGGAGGTCAGAGACGCAGGTGTGGGCAAGATCACCCGGACGACCCTGTTCAAGCTCGTCTACCTGCTCGACTGCTTGCATGCCGAGATCCACGAGGGTCAGCTCGCCAGTGGCGCGGGATGGTACTTCCATTCGTACGGCCCCTTCGCCGTGGATCTGGCCGAAGGTATTGACGTATTGGCCGGGCGCGGCATGGTGCAGTCCGCAAGTGGGGAGTTCGGCGATAAGGAGTTTTCGTTGTATTGGCTGGGCGAGTACCCGCTGGGCCCTGGACTCGACGAAGTTGGACTTTCGAGTGCGGCTGCTTCCCGCTTTTCGACCATGGTGCGCAAGTACGCCAAGGACCTGAGCAAGCTTCTGGATCACGTTTATTTCGATACGTTGCCTATGAAGGGCGCAATGCCTGGTAAACGGATTGATTTCTCGATCTTGGCTGGTCAGGCAAGCTTTCAGCCGCATCGGCACGCGCATGTGACCGATCAAGCCAAGCACTTCCGGTTGATGGAGCTGAGTGATCGGCTGACCAAGAAGTTTTCGGCAGGCAGGGGTAATGCACGCGCTTTGGCGGCACATCGCCCGATCTACGACAACGCCTTCGCAGGTGCAATTGCGGCCATGGACGAAGAAGATTTGATCGACAGCGCAATCCCGTTCGATGCACGGCTAGCTTGAGGTACCCATGGCATTTGGCAACGGAACGGATATCCACGACATATTGCCCCCCTACGATCTCACGCATCGTCCCCCCACCGTCGGTATTCCGGAGATCGGCCAGGTGGTCTACACCGTTGTTCCAGACTTCGGTCGTAGCTGGCAGATTTATGACGCCGTGCGAGCCGATCACCAGACCCACAGCTCGGTGTCGGGGACGATACGGGGTGTTGACGAGGACAAGGACTACAAGCCCAAGGCGGGGCGTCTTCCGGTGTTCAAGATTGGACTTGGCGATTGCGTTGAGTTGCTGGCCATGAAGTCAAAGATGCGGCCATGTGTGGTACTGGCGACTGCGGAGGGAATACCGGACAAGGCACTGCCACCCTCACAGCGCAATCGAGCACGTGAAGCGTTCCTCTATCCTGCAGCGCTAGTGGCTCCTGCCTATTCAGTCGACACGGCAGCCCAGCCCCGGTCGGTGACAACGACGATTGCAGCACGCGCCGAGTGCCTGGTCTACCCGCAGCTGGCGTTCCTTCCACGTAGTGGCGGAGTCATCAAGAACGACAGCGTCCTCCGCTTGGATCGCGCTTTCTGGACAACCTTGCCGAAGCCAAGCGAGCTGTGTCCTATGTCGCTTAGCCAAGAGCGACAAGCCATTCTCCATGGGCAGATGTTGACGCTTCATGGCCAAGATCCTGGCAACGACTACATCGAAATGGTGACGCTCCTGCGTGGCGAGTTGGCCGCGGAGCATGAGGCCGACCTTGCCTAGTTGAACTTGGCCATCATGGCGACAAGCGCCTCCGTTTGCTTGTCCTCGCTCATCTTCGACAGCAGCAAGATCGCCTCAGCTATCGCGTCCGTCTCCGCATGGAACCACGCCTGAGGGAGACGCAGGGCCTTGGCCAGGGCGTCGGCCGTGGGGCCATCGGGCATGTGCTGGCCATTCTCGTAGCGGCTGATCCGAACTGCGGCCGTGGCCGGGTCCACATCCAGACAGCGGCCTAGTTCGGCTTGGGTCCAGCCTGCGGCCTTGCGTGCCTTCCGGAGCCGCTGGCCGTAGGACTTCTGGGCGGTGGAGGGGGGCATGGCTAACTCCAGGATTACTGCAGGCGAGGTAGGGCTCGACTATAGCGCCTAACTTACTATAATCGTAAGTATAGCCTCGCACCAAGAATCCGTCCATGTCGTCAAGTCCCGCCACCCATCGCTTGCGCCGCTGGTTTGTCCTCGCCAGTACAGCACTCCTGGTCGGTGCTGTCCTTGGCAACTTTGCCGCCCGTAGCCTCTAACCGGAGTACACCATGACCACCCCTCGTACCAATCGGATGGCGCGCTGGGCGCTCTCCTTGGCCCTCTTTTTCGCAGGCTGTGCAATTACGTTTATCGTATGTCGCGAGCTTATCCGGGAGGCCGCGGACAGTGGTCTCGAGCGCCGCAAGGAGGTGATCGCTGATGATCGTCAACGCATCCGAATCCCGGGCATCGGCGTAGTGGAGTACCAGCGGCTGTTCGAGGCAGTGAGCGAGCCTGGCGAAACCATGGACGAGTTCGCGGCGCGGATCGGCCCCCGGCTGCGGGAGTTCAGCGACCAGACCGGGTTCGAGGCATGTGGCGTGATTGCAACGGATGGCCAGCGCTTTGGTGTAGTGATCGGGTCTAATCGCTCACACGTGGCGTGCGCCAACTTCACGTCGAAGGTGCCAGTGGGAATGCAGGCGACGGAAGAGACGATTCACAGTCACGGCCGTAATCGCAGCTTCAACGCCAATCGAAACGATGTCGCCCTGCAAGGCCAGTTCTTCCACGGTCAAGTTGGCCTGAGGGGTGTAGCAGGGCAGAACGTTCGGGAGTTCTCCGCTATGGATTACGAAGGGGGGCCTGGCTATCTGGCTACGCCGAACGGTGTCATTCACCAGCGAGGGCAGGGCACGACCCGGACGGTGTCTGGGCCCTAATGTCTTCGCTTCGCCACGCATCTAAAGGTGCGGTGGCGCTTAGCTTAGATCGCCTCGCAGAACATCCGGCGCGGCTCAGAGTGCCAGCTGTTTCGCACCATGTGGTAGCAAGACGAGCCGGTCGGGAACGGAGTGATCTCGGCTCGGCATTGCCGGGATGTATCGCCGGCCCTGGCGGTCTCGCAGGCAGCAAGGTTCGGGAAGGAGCCAAACGAATTGACAAAGCCCACGCCGTCGAAGTAGCTGCCGGAGCAGTAGCATCCTGGTAAAGGCGGCAGCACATTACATGTGTTGGAAACGGTGGCCCACTCGCTGACGCCCGCCCATGCACTCCACGCACTCCAAGGCGTCCAGGAAACGGAACCGGTCGTGGTAGGGCAAGAGGCGGTGCGCGTCTGTGTGCGAGCCTCACTGCGAGATTGGATGTGGGTACCAGTCTGGCCGGCAGGGCACGGTACACTCTGATTGACAGTGCGCGTCTCGGTGTTGACTTCTATGGCAGGGGTTGGCACTACACATGCTGGAGCACACGTATTTGACTCCCCACGACGGGTGCCTGTATCCGCCCAAGCTGTGTAGGTTGGGGTGGGTAGAGCTAGCGTTCCAGCCGGACATGCGTAGGACTTGGTGCGACGCTGCTCGGCTTCCCACGAGTGGCTGCCGACGTAGCCTGACGGACATGTTTGGCTTCGAGGCACCCACTGAGTCTCGGGGGTATTCCCCGGGCAGGCTTGGCAGCTGGTGTTCGAAACCAGAATGTTCCAAGTAGACCACCCTCCTTGCGTGGTGGCATTGATACATGAACGGAAACGCTCACGATTGCCTTCCCATGGGCCGTAGTAGCCAGCGGCACAGGGAATAGGTCCGGTCTCGCGCTCCGGGGAACACGTGGCCGTGCCGCGGCAGGTGTTGCTGATTGTTTCCCAAGGTGTCCAGTCAGGTGTGGCGGCTGGTGAGGAGCAGGACGATGAGCGCACCTGGATGATCGGGGGTAGAGACGGCTGGCCTGGCCTGGCGGGCAGGATAGCGTTCGCTCCTCTGTGGTAGGCACGCACGTGGCGCCTGGATCGGGAGAGTGGCAAGTGGTGGAGGTTGTCGTCCACGGGGTGTACGTCCCCGCACAACTGTCCAGTGTGCGCTGTTGAATGATGTGCCCCGTCTGGCCGGCTGGGCAGGCCTCCACCCGAGTGAACGTTTCAGTCGAGCAGCTGTCGGCCACGACAGGCGGCGTCACTGTGGGCGGTGGGGTAATCGCTGCGGCGCAAGTGTTGTCGGTGGTCGTCCAGGCGGTGTAGACCAACGCGTTGCCAGGGCCCGTGCAGGTGCCGTCGCGTTCCTGCTTGATTGAGCCGATCTGCCCAGCTGGACATGCGACTTGCTGAGTCTCGTGGACCGGGTTGCAGCGGGGTGCCGGCGCTGGCGGTGCGGCAGTGGCGGCGGCAATGGCGCGGGCCGGGGCGAAGTACAGGAACACGCTAGTCGCACGAGAGCCAGAACAGGTTTCAGCAATCTGCTCGGGGCTGGCTGTCAGCTTGCCCCGGGAGGCCAAGCCGGTTGCCCCTGAGTCGTCCAGGCCATTGCGGGCGACACTTACCTGGTGGGCGATTGAGTAGGTGGCCGTCACTAGGCGGGAGCACTCGTTGGCGGTCAGGCCTTGGTAGGCCAGACGATAGCCGCTGTTGGGCACAGCAGGGCCGGTCCCGGTATCCACGTTCCACGCCGCTAGGTTGAGCTCGCCGGAGCCCAGGGCCGTCTTGAGAGCGGCTGCGCCACCCGTACCTTTGGTCAGGTTCAGACCTGCGCGAGCCGCGCCATGGGTGCTCAGGTGCTCGGCACCGTTCGTACCCAGAGCCGCGAAGTTCGGTTGAAGCGCGAACATCGAGTCGACCGTCTTGACGATGTCCTCGACCTGACGTTGCTCCTTTTCCACCGCGGCCGTGACGGAGGTCTTCTTGGCGAAGACGAAAAGCCCGGCGGCGGCCGCGGCAACGATGGCGCAGACTAGGATGATCTCGATGAGAGTGATGCCGCGCTGACCGCGCGTAGACGTAATGAGCATGGGCGACAGTTCCGGATGTACTCCCTCCAAGGTATGGAAAGGGCCGAAACTGTCGAATCAGGCGGGGTTACTCAGCGCGAGGCGGTTCGCATAAAGAAAGAAGCGGCGGGCCCATGCTCAGGAGCCGCCGCCTCTGTCAGCAAGAATTAGCACATTCCCAGGCCGACGGGACCAGGCTAGCAGAGGGCCGGCGGGACGCAAGAGGGGGCGCCCTCCGCAGGGCGGTCGCAGCTCATGATCCGGAGCTAGGTCAGGCTGTCTGGCCGAGTCGTTGTAGTTCAGCAGCGAAGTGATGTAGAGTGATGCAACTAATTCGAGGCCCTGCTCATGGCCGCAAAACGAGGCCGGAAACCTACTGGCAAGCCGCGCGCGGTGCGCATCACGGCCAGTCTTCCTCCCGATATTTGCGCAACGCTGCAGGGTATAGCCAAACAAAAGAAAGTATCGGTCGCCTGGGTGATCCGGGACGCGGCCGAGAAGTATGTCGCCGATCAATGGCCGTTGCTCGGTAGGGAACAGCCATGAACTTCATCGAAAACGAAACTGCGCAAAAACTGCGCGGGGGCTACTACACGCCAGACGACTTGGCCGCATTCCTGTGCGAATGGGTGCTAGAGATCAGCCCCAAACGTGTCCTGGAACCCAGTTGTGGCGATGGCGTGTTCTTAGGTGCGCTCCGCAAGGCGGGTGCGGCTGAAACGCTGTCTGTCACCGCCGTCGAACTGGACAACGTGGAGGCGGCCAAAGCCAAGCGTCGTGCCCAGGATGTTGGGCTGCGGGCGAGCGAAATCCATTCGACGGACTTCCTTACCTGGGCGCTGGACAAGGCTGGCAAGGCGGAAGGGATGTTCGATGCCGTGATCGGCAACCCCCCTTTCGTCCGCTATCAGTACTTGCCTCAACCCTTTCAGCAGAAGGCCGAGCAGGTTTTCCGTGAGCTGGGACTTCCGTTTACCAAGCACACCAACGCCTGGGTGCCTTTCATCCTTGCCAGCATGCGGATGCTGAGGCCGGGTGGACGGCTGGCCATGGTCGTGCCGGCGGAGATCATCCATGTGATGCATGCGCAATCTCTGCGCTCGTATCTGGGCAAGGAATGCAGTCGCCTGGTTATCGTCGATCCCGAAAAGCTGTGGTTTGACGGAACCCTGCAAGGCGCGGTCCTGTTGATGGCTGAGAAGCGGAAGGACGAAAAAGCGAAGGCCGAGGGTTTGGGCATCTACGAGGTCAAGGATCGCGAGTTCCTTCGTGTCAGGCCGTCCGCCGTTTTTGCGGCCCCGCAGTCGATCAACGGCAAGACGGTGGCTGGCAAGTGGACGCGGGCGCTGCTGGACAAGGAGACGCGCGACCTGTTCGACGAGCTAGCCGAACACCACGAGGTCCATCGATTCTCCGACGTGGCGGACGTGGATGTGGGTATCGTGACAGGTGCCAACAAGTTCTTCCTAGTTACAGACGATGTCGTGGCAGAGCACGGCCTGGAGCGCTGGGCGCACCCGATGTTCGGACGTAGTGAACATTGTCCGGGCGTCATTTACGACAAGAGACAGCACGCGGCCAATGCGAAGTCGGGCAATCCAACGAACTTCTTGTGGTTTACCGACGAAGCGCCGTTGCGCTACAAGAAGCCGCGTAGCTATATCGAGGCGGGAGAGGAAGAGGCGCTGCATACACGCTATAAGTGCCGTATTCGTTCGCCCTGGTATGCGGTTCCTTCGGTGTACTCGACCGAAATCGGCATGCTCAAGCGCTCCCACGACCTGCCACGACTGATCTTGAATAAAGTGGGCGCGTATACCACTGATACCGCCTATCGCATTCGCACTTTGAATGGCACATCTGCCGAAAAGCTAGTGTCGTGCTTCATCAACAGCTTGACGGCATTGAGCGCTGAGCTGGAAGGTAGGCATTACGGTGGTGGCGTCCTAGAACTAGTGCCAAGTGAGATCGAGAAGCTGCTACTTCCGCTGCCAAGTAATGCCAAGATCAGCCTGAAAGACCTCGACAAGAGGGTCCGTAGCCAGTCGGCTTACGGCGTTCTTGAGGCGAACTCGCAGGAAGTGCTGGGCGGGCTGGGGCTTTCCAAGACCAAGCAGGACGTCGTTTTCAATGGCTGGAAACGGCTGCGCAACCGGCGGCACCGGACTTCCAGCGAAGACTTGGGTGAATCCGTCTAGTCGACTTCAAGCAGGAACCGCTTGGGGTTAGCCCGGTCCCGATAGAGCGACAGCCGAGCGCCGATCAGCGTTAGGTTGGCTACATGGTCACGGGCCAGCCCCCAACTCAGGCGTGTCATGGCGTTCTTTTGTTCGTAGCTGCGAGTGTTTGTGCTGGTGGTATGGGCTATGCGCAAATCGAATGCGCCATAGTCCACGCCTCGTACCACGAGCTGGAATCGAGCATAGGCCTCATCGACGGTGGCCGTACTGGGCGACCAGTCCAAGGCGTCGAAAACCTCTTTCCGGAAGTAATGGCGGTGGTCCACGTCTTCCGGTAACCGCCCCTTGTCTAGGTTGATGGACCCGGTTGGGTTTGTATTACGACCTTCCTCGGGGATGTTCAGATCCCGGCGCGTGAGCTCTTTGCTCTGCCAGACCAGTTCAAGTTCGACACCCTCGGTCGGGGTCTGCTCTTCTTCTGGCTGGGGTGACGTGGCCTTGGCTTTCGATGTCGGCTTGGCCGCTGGTTTGGCTGTTGCCTTGGCGAGCGCCTTTTTGGCAGCGCGTTTCGCGGCAGTGATCGAGCTGAATATCGGAGTGATTTGCAGCTTGATGCGCGGGGTGGTGTCGTTGGATGGCGAGGTGCCGGAACTAGAAGGGCGCGGAGGCGCGGCTGCCATTTCGTCGAGCAGCAAGCCAATTTCGTGCTGCGCTTCTAGTTGGGCCGCTTCGGTAATCCGGGTAATGTTGTCGGGGTGGGCAGCCTGGGCCTCTTCGAAGCTGGCTTCAATGCTTTCAACCAGTGTGCGATCAGCCGCGTTCGCAAGATCACATTCGACCACGATGCCGGCTTCGATGTTGTTGTTCAGGCCGCCCGGCGTCAGGTTGGCGCTGCCTACGATCAGTTTCGCGTGCTGGGCACCGCGTACTAGATAGATCTTGGGGTGGTAGAGCACCCGACGCGTCCCGGTGTCGACGGTGTACAGCGTGACACCGAGATCGAACAGGCGGCGGGCGCCCTGGATGGTCGTGATGTCGTTGCGAATGCCAATGTAGGCCGTCGTCTTGTCCTGGTGCGCCTGCAGCTTCTCTTCCAGCAGCTCCACCCCGCCCAAGTTCACGAACGCCACGCTGACGATGACGCGCTGAACGTCGGTCACGTCGAACAGGTCATTGATGGCCGCTTTGTGCGTCTGGGCGGTAAACCCCTGAAGGATGAAACTCTTGTTCGCCATGCTCTCTTCCCCGTCGAGTAGCAGGGACGCGTCGCCGGTCCAAGCTGAACGCCCGAGGATAGCGGACGGGATTCTCGAGGTGAATCCCCTAATGCGACGCGGCGATTGTCCGAAAGGACGACGGCATGGTGGTCTATCAGGTCGAGCGGGTCTGTCGCGGTGCATAAGACAGCACAGCTGGACGCTAGCGTCATGAACTAGGGTGCCGGCACGGGTGGGCCGCCTAGCGGCGGCCGGACAACTGGGGAAGAGCAAGGGCCTAGGCGGCGCTGGCGCGCCGCTGCTCCGCGCCGGGGTAGGTTGGGCAGGGGTTGGCCCGTGGGTCGGTGTGGGCGGGCCACAGAGCGCGTTACAGGGCCAAGGCCGGAGGCAGGCCGCCGGCAGGCGGCCGTGGTCCTGGCCACCGGCCAGTGGTCCGCTCCCGAAGGGAGCGTAGGGGTGGGGAAGGTTTGCCATGGGTGCGGTGATATCCACCCATAGCACCAGGCCGGCGGGGCGAAGCCCCCGGCGCTGTTGCTGTTGCCTTTGCCGTTGCTTTCCCTCGGGATCAAAAAGATCCCGCGTGCGTTAGCACGCCCTCAACCTCAAGCCTCTAAAGCCTAAAGCCTATAGACTGGAAATCGCAAAAAATACATTACAAAACAATAAGTTGCTACAAAGGCTGGTAGCAGCTAACCGCCCTGTCCGTAGCAGCTAACCGCCCTGTCCGTAGCAGCTAACCGCCCTGTCCGTAGCAGCTAACCGCCCTGTCCGTAGCAGCTAACCACCCCGTCCGTAGCAGCTAACCGCCACAACTTGACGGATGGCCTGGATTTCTTAGTGTGGTGAATGAGCACCGCAACCCGACCGCCAACGAAAGACGCGCCACCAGCTCACCGCAAGGGCCCGCCTCAGGTGAGCATTCCATTGACCATGATCCGTAGTGCGCTGTTCAGCGTCGCCTCCAAGGGAGAGCGGGCGGTCAGGAAGAAGATCGATGTGGAAAATGGCCCGCTAGGCATCCGGCTCGAGTACACCGGGCCGCACCTCAATCAGGATCACTTCAAGGCGTGGCAGGCAGCGGTCCATTTGGCGAACGAGCGGGGTGGCTTGCAGGGGGACCAGCTCGTCGTTCCGGTCACTGACGTGATGCGTGCCATGGGGCAAAACTATCGCGACCATGACCAGAGGACCCGCGCGTGGCGGCTACTGGGCGACCTCACTGAGGCGAACGTTGATCTTTACTCCTCGCGAAGCAAGTACAAGGCACCCCTGGTGTTCTCCGTGCTGCATGAGGAAGCTACTGGCAAGATGGCCATTCGCCTGAATCCCGATTTGGCCCAGCTTCTTTCTGATGAGGTGCTGCAGAACGACATGCTGCGAGTTCTGGGCTTTGGTCGTAACCAGATCGCGATCTGGCTGCACAACTATTACGCCAGCCATAAGACGCCGCCTGGTTTGTCGGTGCGCGAACTCCAGCGTCTATGCGGCACAAGTCTCGATCTTCCCCGGTTCCGCCAGCGCTTGCGCGGAGCGCTTGATCGCCTCAAGGTGGGCGTGCGGCCGCTTTTGCTCTCGTGGTCCATCGACGAGAACGATGTCGTGCGAGTCGAGAAGATCCCAACGCAGGTCAAGCTTCTGCCAGTAACTGCCAGGGAGAAAATGGAAACGGGAAGGCGGCACGCGGGGGCCGTCCAGGCCGCTGCCTCATCGAGGGCGAGGGTTGTGCTGTAAGGGAAGCCCTACAGCCGAGACCAAGTAAGCCCGATAGCTCTACCCATGTGCCGCGCGCAATTCTATCCCTGCTGCCTGCGTAGCCAGATCGGGGCAACACCATCGACAGGATGTCTGGGGTGCCGTGAAGCCTGCCGTCCAAGAAGGACTGGGTGGCAATCTAACGACCAACGGCGCCTCAGGGCGCCGTTGGTCTTCTCTATATTCCGTGGTTCCTGCGCTTACGCATCGCAGTCCACCTACCGGTTCTCGCAGTGTGTTTCGGCCCGTTTCCTGACGAGGTGATCCGTTTCAAGGTCGTAGCGGGCGAGGGGGCGCACTTCCTTGTGCACGATCCCGAGGATCTTTTCCCAGTCGGCCACGCCATGCCGTTCGATAGCGTCCTCGGTCTTATGCAGCACCAGAGCGGCAATCCGGATACGAGCGCCAATGCTAGCATCGGTCAGCGGATGGCGATCGAGGTAGACCATCAGGCAGTACGCCTTCAGGAAATCTTTCATGGCAGCGCTCCATTGGTTTGGTAGCGGTATGGTCCGATCTATACGGGCGGCTTCTGGGTGCATGACCGCACACCTAAAGCGGTGTGCGGTCACCGTGATCGTGGCAATCAGTCCAGCGCCCACCGGATGGCCGCTGCGTCCGGATGGGTGGCCGTATACGCCTGCAAGGCGTCGAAATGGGCGATGGCTGCGTTCTTTGCCACCTGGTCGTGCTTCTCGTGGAAGTACCAACTCAGGTGGTTGACCACGTACTGGGTGATAGCCAGGCCGGCCACGTCTGAGCTCATGGGATGTCGCGTGCCCTCCCAGTCGGCGATCGAGAACGTGGCAGCCTCGGGTGCCATGTACCAGCCGCCGTTGGAGAGCATGTGATACGACCACAGGCCACCCGTGTACTCGGGGCAGAGCTCGCCCATCGCTCGGAAGATCTGCTGCTCGAACGAGCACATAGACCCAAAGAACGGGTAGTAGGGCGTTTCAAACCCCAGCACTTCGTCGTCCGACATCAGCCGGCACGTGATCGGCGTCGGGATGGGGATGGCCGGGTTTGGGGTCTTGAACGTCTTGCGGCTGTTGAGGGCGCCGTTGCCCTTGCGCTTGGCCATGTCAGGCTCCGCTGTTGAGGGAGCTCTATTTAGAAGACATGCCGCGCGGCAATTAGGGTGCGCGGGTGCGCACCTAAAGCTGGCAGTGCCGGACTACCGCCAGTCGATACGCTCGTCAGTGCGCTTCGGTGCTAGAACAGGCCATCCGCCGGCGACCAGTTCTCACGCACCGCCACCTCACCAATGGTTGCTCCCGGATCTGGCGCTCCTGGAAAGGCCAACTTCAAGGTTGAGAATGCCGCGAAAGCGATGACCCCAGCTGCTTTGCTTACCTTTGTCTCATCGTCCATCTGTCGCAATACATGGTCAATGCGTTCTTGCATGGCCGGATGCCGCTCACCGGGCCCCCAATTGTCGCGGGACAGCAGGGTCATCGCGAATAGGGCGCAGAACACACCTGTCTGGCGCTTGGCCAAAACGACAGCCGCCTCGTGCTGACTTGAGGTTGTGTGCTCGTCGATACGCTGCAGGATGATGTTGGTCGCGAACGCATCGCAGCTGAGCTCTTCGTTTTGACATGCCGCCAGATCGTCCCACGGCGCAGAGGTGTTTTCCTGCTGGTGGATCAAGTGGCGGAGTTCATGTAGTAGCGCCCAGCTCACGCCAAAAATGGCCAGCTCACCGCCGACTCGGCTGGGATCGCCATGCACGTGCTCGACAAGTTCGCCAGGCTGCGGTAGGCCAGCAGGCCAAGGAACGCTGTCCACGTCTGCGGCGATTCGCGTGGCCTCGAAACAATCGATAAGCTCTATGAATCGAGCTAGGTTGGTCTTGCCCGTGTCGGCATAGTGGTGGAAGGCGCTATAGCCCTCCCACAAAGCGAAGCTGCTCAACCAAAACAGCCGCATGATGCGGTGGTTGAAGCGGATGTTGACGTAGCCGCCTGCATCTAATACCACCGGTCCATCTGGGCCGTCGTCTTCCAGAATATTGAACTGTGGGCTGAAATCGTTCCAGTAGCGCTGCAGTTCATCGGCACGCTCGGGTGCGACGGCCAAGAGCATGTCGTGAACAGCGCTTCTTAGGTGCAGCGCATGCGCCCTCTCGATCATCATTCAGGTTTTCCTATAACGGATCAGGTGGCGCCGGCTTGTCCTTCCTGGGCGTGCTCAGGGCGGCCAGTGCCTTGCCCTCGACCTCTGCTTCCAGCATGCGGTTGCCGGCGCTGTAGCGCTTCACCCAGAGAGATTGCTCCTGAGGGTTGCGCCACTTGCGCAGCAGAGCGTCGTGGAGTGTCAGCGACCGGATCTCCCACTGGCTGACCGGGATGTCCGCGACTGCTTCCTCAGGCAACTCCTCGATCCAGCCCAACACTTCGCCCTTGGCGATAACCCATTGGAGCTTGCGGAGCAGGGTGGCTGCCGCTTTGCTGGTGGTCTCAGCGCCCGACAGCTGCATGTCCTGGACGCCCTTGGACACCATCTTCTTCAAGCGCCAAGCGGCATCCCACTCCAGGATGGCCTTCTTGCGCGCCTTCTTGGCCGCCCCAACTTGGGTGAAGGGGTTGGGCGGTGGCTCGATCTTCCGCCGGTCCCGTTCCTCCCTCTGGTTCAGGCGGAGCCACAAGGCCGCCAAGGCCGACGGTATGAGCGTGTCGTCCGGCAGCTTGTCCAGGCGCTTCCGTAGCTGGTCCAGAGAGATGGCCAGTGTCACCCCGTGGTTGGCACGTGGGTGAAGCTCGTTGAACAAGGCCACGGCTTGGGGGATGCCCTCGGCTTCGTAGTACGCCTCTTTGGTCGGGTGCGTGGTCATTGAGGCGAGCTTAGCCGCCCCCAACCGGAGCGGGCTAGCCGACCGTCAGCCGATCCGTGGCCTCCAAGACCTGGCGCCAGAAGTCGAAGGCGCGCCCGTAGCGGCGCAGGATGATCATGTCGGGCAGGGGGCGAGCCCGGCCGCGGCGCGTGCGCTCCTTGGGTGGAGCGGAGGTCTTGCGGATCACCCGGCGCGGCAGGAGCGGGATGCCGTCCAGTGGTGCCAGGGCCTCCAGCCCGGCGGCAATCTCGGCCAAGGTGGCCGACAGCTTCTCATCGGCGTGCTTGCGCACGGCCATCCGGATGATGGCCGGTGGCGACTGATGGTTAGCAGGCGCATCCAAGGTCGTGCGCAAGGCAGCCAAGACGTGCGGCAAGCCGGCAATCCAGGAGGCGACATCGTCAGGGGTGTAGCGCAGAGCCATGCGCGTCAGTGTGCCACCGGCTGGAAAAAGCTGGGACAAATCTGGGACAGAGGAAGGCCTATTTCGCCCCAAAACTCGGCCCGGAAATCGGAGGCTGGGAAAAGGAAAAGGCCGCAAGTCGTTGAACTTGCGGCCTTTATAGTGGTGGAGCCAGGGAGGATCGAACTCCCGACCTCGTCATTGCGAACGACGCGCTCTCCCAGCTGAGCTATGGCCCCACGGTACGTCAGGTCGCGCATTCTAGCGCGCGACCGGGCCGCCGCCAAGCCCGCGCGTGCGGCAGCGTGCGCGCTGTCATCGGTCAGGCTCCGCCGGTGCCGGCGGGCTTGCGGCGCGTACGCGTCCGCGCGCGCCGGGGCGTGCCGGCACCGGGGGCGGCGGCTGGCGCGACCGCGGGCACCGGGACCTGCGCGATCCAGGCCAGCGCGTCCAGGTGGGCCAGGAAATGGCGCAGGTACGGCGGGGACAGTTCCCCGGCGAGGTTGAGCGCGCGGTGGACCAGCTTGCCGGAATTGAGCGGTCCCGCGTCTTCGGGCAGGTCCTGCAGCGAGCGCCGCAGCTGGCTGTCGCTGCGCACCTGCATCCACAGCCGGCGCAGTTCGCTAAGCATCGCCATTTCCGGTTCCGCGCCGTCGCCCGCCTGGCCATGGCGCGCGCGTGCGATCGCGTCCAGCCGCGCGGTGACTTCCGCCAAGGGACCGGCGGCCGGTCGCGCCGGCACCGGCGGCGCTGGCGCGACGGCATCAAGCGCCGGGCCGAGGCGTGCGCACAGTTGCGCCAGCCGGCGCTCCAGCCGCTGCCGGCGCGGACCGGTGCAGGCGTCGGCACGCCGCGCCAGGGCCTCCAGCATCGCCAGCTGCGACGAGCCCGCGAGGCCGCTGCACTGCCGCCATCGCGCCAGGCGCTGGCGCACCAGCGCCGGGTCGGGAAGCTCAGCGCCCATCGCCGGCATCGGCCGTGCGGGCCGGGCGCGGCACCGGCGCCAGTTCCACCCGCCGGTTGCGCGCGCGGCCTTCCTCGTCGGTGTTGGGGCTGACTGGCTGCTGCGCGCCGAATGCGGCGGCGAACACCGAATCGGCCGGCACGCCCTGGGCCATGAGCGCGCGGGTAACGGTGAGCGCCCGCTGTGCGGAAAGCTCCCAGTTGTCGGCAAAGCGGCGGTTGCCCTCGTGCACCGGCGCGTCGTCGGTGAAGCCGCTCACCATCAGCACCTGGTCGCGGCTGGCCAGATAGCGCGCCAGCGGCGCGGCCAGGGTCTGCAGCAACTGTTCTCCCTCCGATTGCAGGCGATCGGAGTTGCGGGCGAACAGCACGCTGCCGCGGATGCCGATGCGGCCGTCCACCAGGGTCACCCGGCCGTCCGCCAGCGGCGCGGCCAGCGCCTGCTCCAGCGCCTCCAGGCGCCGGGCTTCGGCCTGGCGCTGGCGGACCTCCTCCTCCAGCCGGGCCGACAGCTGCAGCTGGACCCCGATCACGCATACCAGGATCAGTACGAACACACCCAGCAGCACCGCCATCAGGTCGGCGAATGCCGCCCATACCGGCGCCGCCAGGCCGTCCTCCTCGCCGGCTTGGTCGATCATGCGCCCGCACCCCGCGAGGACAGGCGATGCAGGTCCTCGACGATCTGCTTCTGGCTGAGCATGCCGAGGTCGATCACCTCGCGGGCCTGGGCCACGTAATAGGCCAGCTGCTCGTCGCTGCGCGCCGCGGACTTCTCGAGGGCCGCCTCGAGCTGCCGCATGCGTTCCACCAGCAGGGCGTTGCCCTCGGCGAATGCCGCGACCCCCTCGCCGAACGCCTCGGCCAGGCCGGCCACCTCGGTGGCGCCGACGGCGACCTCCGTGCCCGCATGCTCCAGTCGCGCGGTTCCGGCCTGCACCTGTTCGCCGAACTGCGTACCGGTGCGTTCCAGCAGCGCCGTGGTGGATTCGACCAGCGATTCCAGCGCCGCGCGCTGCTCGCCCGAGGCCCGGTTCACGCCCTCCAGCAGTTCGCCGAACATGGCCATGTGCCGGCTGCGTTCCTCCAGCAGTGCGGTGTCGCGGGCCAGGCTGTCGGACAGCTGGCGGCGGACCTCGGTGATCACCTCGGCGGCGGCCCTGGGGGCCTCGGCGGCGGTACGCGCCAGCTGCGAGATCTCGGCGATGGTGGCCTCGGCCTGCGCGCGGGTGCGGTCGCTGATGTCCGCGGCGGTGCTGGCCAGCGCATCGCACACGGCCTGCTGGCGCTGCGCGGCACCATCGCCGGCCTGTTCCCAGGCCTGGCGCAGGGCCTCGCCGCTTTCCTGAAGGGTGGCATTCCAGCGTGCCAGCCGCGCCTGTTCCTGGCTGGCCAGGCGTTCCTGCAGCGCGTCATGCGACTGCTGCAACGCCTCCAGCAGGCGCGCGGCCTGCTCCCCGGCCGCGGCGGCCGCTTCGGCCAGGGCCTGGCGCTGGGTCTCGATGGCGTGGCGGCTGTCTTCCTGCTGCGCCCGGGCTGCCTGGTGCCAACCCGCGGTGACGGTTTGGCCGGCCTGCTCCAGGCGTGCGCCGACCCGCTCGACCAGGGCCGCCGCGTGCGATTCCATGGCAACGGCGAGCTGCTGCTGGCCGCTGCGCAGGTCCTGCAACAGCACGGCGCCGGCCTCGCGCTGCGCCTCCAGCGCCCGGTTCCACTGGCCGGCCATTTCCTCCCCGACCGCGCGCAGGCGCTCGCCGCTGCCGTCCAGGTGGCGCTGTACCGCCGCGTTGACGCTGTGGCCGGTGGCCTCGGCATGTCCGGCGATCGCTGCCAGGGTCGACTCGAGCACCGGCCGGACCGCCGCGCCGGCTTCGCGCGCACTGGCGGCCACGCTCTGCGCCAGCGAGACCTGTACCGCGCCGGCCAGCTGGTCGAAGCGGGCCGCGGCGCGCTCATGGAACGTTTCCTGGGCCGCCAGCTGGCGCTCGGAGGTGGCGATGCCTTGGCGTTCCAGCGCGCCTGCCATCGCCTCCAGCCGCTCCACCAGCACCGGCAGCAGGTCGGCCTGGCGTTCCAGCAGGCGGAAGGTCTGCTCGCGCCGGTGGACCTGCGACCACGGACGCAGCACGGTCGCCGTGCGTGCATCCAGCTGTGCGGCGGCGCGGGCGCGGCCGCCGCGGCACAGCGCCGACAGCAGGCCCAGCGCGGCCGAGGCCGCCACGCCGGCGATCGAAGTGCCGAAGGCGAAACCCAGCCCGCGCACCGGCGCGGCCAGCGCCTCGCGGATGGCCTCCAGCTCGCCGGTCCCCTGCAGGGCGATGCCTGTGCCGCGCAGGGTCGCCATCATGCCCAGCAGGGTGCCCAGCATGCCCAGCAGCACCAGCAGGCCGACCAGGTAGGGCACCAGCGCCGGACCCGGCAGGGGCGTGCGCCCCCCCTCGATGCGGGCGCTTACCGGTGCACGCAGGGTCGGATGCAGCTGCGCCAGCCAGTCCGCGAGCGTGCCCGGCGGCGTGTCCAGGCCCGCCAGCGCATGCTCCAGGCTCGCGGTGGCCTGGCGGTAGCGGTACAACTCCAGGGCGCCGAGCAGGTAGAACGCCAGCACCAGCAGCGTGAACAGCAGTGCCAGTGGATGGCCCGGGACGTAGCCGGCGGCGATCCAGCACACCGCGGCCAGGCCGGCGGTGAAGGTGGCCAGTTCAGGAAGATTGCGTTGCATGGGGATCCAGGGGCACGGGGCCGAAGGCGGCAAGCAGGCCCTCGGCAGGTTGCAGTCGTAGGTCGAGTTCGGCGAGCAGCAGCTCGCGCATGTCATGGCGGAAGCCGTCCAGCCATGACGGTGCATCGGGGCCATCGGCGCGGGCGTCCAGGGCCGCGCGCTGCAGGCAGTGGAAGTGGTGCTCCAGCACCGGCGTGGCGCGGGCCAGCAGGGTCCGGGTGGGGCGTGCCAGCGCCTGCTCCATCACCGCGTCGATCGCGGCCAGCCGGGCCAGCGCCGGGGATTGGCCCGCCAGGCGCTGGCGCAGGTCCTGGCGCAGGTTGGCGGCGCCGCTTTCAATCAGGTGTTGCAGGGCCATGTGGCGCTGCTGGAACCAGGTCCACTCCAACGGCGGCCGCGGCCCGTCCGGCCCGGCGGCGAACGCGCGGTCGCGGGCCAGCGCCTGCGCCAGCGAGACACGGGCGTCCGCCAGGGCGGCCGCGGCGGCCGGAACAGTCCTGTGGCCGGGCGCAGGCCCGGCGTCCTGGCCCTGCGGCGCATCCAGCACCCGGACCAGGGCCACGGCGTGCTTCCACTCCAGCCAGTGGCTGAGCAGCTGCGACAGCGGCTGTGCCGGGGCATCTGCGGCCGTGCCGGCCAGTCCCGCCAGCTGGCGGACCAGGCGGGGGCCACGGAGGGTGCTGCTGGGAACGGACGGCATCGGGAAGACGGAGGTTCTCTCGGCCGGCAGGCCACGGCCTGCCAGTGCCCCGGCGTACCCGGGTGCGGGTTGGTCGGGCGCGCGTGGCGGGCGGGTCCGGTGGGCGAGACGGAGGCCGGTGCAGAGGGACCGGCCGGGGCCGGAGTCCGGCGGTCCGCGGCCCGCCCGTTACGACCGGCGGGAGCCAGGCGGGGCCGGTACGGCCTGCCAGGAAGGGGGCGGATTCTAGCCCGCGGCGCGGGGGGCGGCCAGCAGCGGGCCCAGCACCGGCTCCAGCTCGCGCTGGCGCCAGCCGGCCAGCAGCAGCGGCCAGCTGCCGCTTTCCAGCAACGCTTCCAGATGCTTGCGCGAGGCCAGGACGCCGTCCGGCAGCCCCAGCCGGGCGCTGTGGGCGGCCACCGCGTCCTGCAGGCGGCGCACGGCATTGCGGTCGGGCTCGGCGGCGATGGCCGGCATCCGCGCCTCGTCCTCCAGGGGCGTGGACAGGGCCTGCCAGAGCGCCGGCCCGAGCTTGCGGGGTGCCTTGGGCAGGGCATCCAGCCGGGCCTGCAGCGCAGGCGCGTCGGCCGGCGGATCGCGCGACAGTTCCACGGCCAGGTCGTTGTCCAGCACCCAGCTTCGCGGCAGGTCCTGGGCGCGGGCGTGGGCCTCGCGCCAGCGCAGCAGCCGCAGCAGGCGGCGCTGGCCGGACCCGTCCAGGAACTGGGCCGCGCGCAGGGCCAGGTGTGGCCAGCGCTCGGGTTCGTCAGCGGCGGCCAGCTCCAGGGTGCGGGCCATGTCCTCCTGCAGCCACGCTTCCCGGCCCAGATCCCGCAGGCGGGCGAGGGTGGCCTCGTACAGCGCGTCCAGGTGGCGCACGTCGTCGGCCGCGTACTGCAGCTGGGCGGGGCTCAGCGGCCGGCGCATCCAGTCCGAGCGCGTCTCGCCCTTGGCCAGCGTGGTGCCGGTAACCTGGGCCACCAGACGCTGGTAGCCCATGCCGGCCCCGAAGCCGGACAGGGCCGCGGCGACCTGGGTGTCGTACATCGGCCGCGGCAGCGTGCCGCAGGCGCAGCGGAAGGTGACCAGGTCCTCGCTGGAGCTGTGCATGACCTTGAGGACATGCGGCGCATCCAGCCAGGCGGCGATGGCTGCCGGCATGCCCGGCACCAGCGCGTCCACCAGCAGCACATCCTCGCCGACGGCCATCTGCACCAGCGCCAGGCGCGGCCAGAAGGTGCGTTCACGGATGAACTCGGTGTCCAGGCCGATGCGGGCGGGGGCGTGCTGCAGGCGTCGCAGCAGTTCGGAGGGCTGGTCGATCCAGAGGACTTCTGACACGTGGGGTTCCGCTCTCGCGTGGTCTTGCGCGTATTGGCTGGGATAGCCTAACGGCATTCCGCCGCGGGGCGGGAACGTCTGCCGGAGGCATCTTGCGCGCGAGTGGTCAGGCATTGCTGTGGCTGGGGCTGCTGCTGGGCATCGCTGCCTGTGGCCGGCCCGCGTCACAGGACGTCGCCGACCCCGCAGCACGCGCGGCGCCGGTGGCGCCGGACAGCGACAGCGTCGTGGCCCTGCCCACGGTCACCGTCAGTGGCGAGGAGAGCGACCACGTGGTCGAGGCGTGGACCCCGCCGGAGGTGGAGATCGGCCCGGAGAGCGACCGGGCGGCGCTGCGGCGCCAGGCCCAGGCGGCCTTGCGCGAGGGGCGCCTGTACGAGGGGCCGGAGTCGGCCGCGGCCCTGTACCTGGCCCTGGTCCGCAGCGATCCGGACGACCGGCTCGCGCGCCAGGGGCTGCAGCGCACCACCGGCGCGGTGGTGGCGGCTGCCGCAAAGGCGCTGGACGCCGCGTCCGCCGACCCGCAATCCGGCCAGCTGGCGCGCGCGGTGGGGCTGGCCGCCGTGGCCCGCGCCCTGGACGGCGATGACGCGCGGGTGCGCGCGCTGCAGCAGCGGGCGGAGACCGCACGCCGGGCCGCGGCGCTGGTGCGCGCCGGTCGCGAGGACCTCCGGGCCGGGTTGCTGGGCCAGGGCAGTGGCGGCGCGCTGGGGTATTTCCGCGAGGCGCTGGCGCTGGTGCCGGACCATCGCGACGCCCGCCAGGGCCTGGCCGCCGCGGAGAGCGCGCTGATCGAACGCGCCCAGGCGGCAGCCGACGCCCTCGAGTTCGAGGCCGCCGGGCAATGGCTGGGGCAGGCGGCCAATGTCCGCGACGACGGCGCTGGCGCCGTCGCCGACGCGCGGGGCCGGATCGAGGCCCAGCGGGCGCGCGCACTGGCCGGGCTGCGCGACGCCGCCCTGCGCGACCTGCTGCGCCCGGACGGCCTGCGCGATGCGCGCGTGCGCCTGGCCGAAGCCCTGCGTATCGCCCGACCGGGTGACCGCATGGTGGCCAACCTGCGAGAGCGCATCGACCTGGTCACCTACTACGGCCTGCTGCGCCCGGGCCAGGTGTTCACCGACGGCCTGGCCGACGGCAGCCGCGGCCCGCAGATGGTGGTGGTGCCCCATGGCGCCTTCCGCATGGGGTCGGAAGAGAGCGACCCGCTGGCCGCCGATGCCGAAAAGCCCGCCCACTACGTGCGTTTCAACCGCGGTTTCGCGATGTCCCTGACCGAGGTGACGGTCGCCGACTTCGGGCATTTCGTGGCTTCCGCCGGCGCCCGTCCGCGCGCCACCCGCCGCGGCAACTCGCTGGTGTACGACGAGCGCAGCGGCAACTTCGTGCGCCGCAGCGGGGTGGACTGGCAATCCGGCTACGACGGTCGCCCGGCCGATCCCGGCGATCCGGTACTGCATGTGAGCGTCCGTGACGCGGAGGCATACGCGGCCTGGTTGTCGGAGCAGACCGGCCGCCATTACCGCCTGCCGAGCGAGGCCGAATTCGAGTATGCGCTGCGCGCCGGCAATCCTGGCCGCTTCCCCTGGGGCGACCACGGCGTGCCGCCCCCTGACAGCGGCAACTTCACCGGCGGCAACGACGTCTCCCCCAGCGGGCGCACCTGGAACAACGGTTTCGTCGGCTACGGCGACGGGTACTGGGGCGTGGCACCGGCCGGCCGTTTCAAACCCAATGCATGGGGCCTTCACGACATGGCCGGCAATGTTTCCGAGTGGGTCGCCGACTGCTGGCACGCCAGTTACCGGCGGGCACCGGCCGACGGTGCGGCCTGGTACAACCCGGGATGCCGGGCGCGGGTGGTGCGCGGCGGCTCCTGGGCCGGATCGCCGGCACAGACCCGGGCCGCCTGGCGTTCACGGATGGATTCGGACGTGACCAGCGCGCGCATCGGCTTCCGCCTGGTGCGCGGCATCTGAGGACAGGGAGAGGACGATGCAGATGGAAAACCGTGCCGGGCAGCCTGGCCGCAGGCGCGGCGGTGGGTTGGGCGGCGGCCTGCGCTGGATCATCGTGCTGGGCTTCCTGGCCTACGGCGGGTGCTACTACCTGTCCAACCAGACCGAGGACCCGTACACCGGCGAGAAGGTCCTGATCGACGGCAGCCTCGACCCCGAGCAGATGCGTGCGCTGGGGCTGCAGGCCTACCAGGAGATCCTGTCCCAGGAGCCGCCACTGCCGCGGTCCGATCCCACCTCCCGGCAGGTGCAGCAGGTCGCGGCACGCCTGATCGACCAGGTCGACGAGGTCACCGCGGCGCTGGCGGCCGAACACGGCATGCAGGCGCCGACCCACTGGCAGCAGTTCGAATGGGAGGTCAACGTCATTCCCTCCGGGCAGGCCAACGCGTTCTGCCTGCCAGGCGGGAAGATGGCCGTCTACACCGGGCTGCTGCCAGTGGCCCAGAGCGAGGATGCGCTGGCGGTGGTGATGGGCCACGAGATCGCCCATGCCCTGTTGCGCCACGGCGAGCAGCGCATGAGCCAGCAGAAGCTGGCGCAGATCGGGCAGATGGCCGGCGCGGCCACCGGCGACCCGCAGTACCAGCAGATGGTGCAGGCGGCGATGGGGTATGGCTACCTGCTGCCCTACGCGCGCAGCCACGAGACCCAGGCCGACGAGGTCGGGTTGATGCTCGCGGCGGCGGCCTGCTACGACCCGAACGAGGCCATCGGGCTGTGGGAGCGCATGGGCAGCGCTTCGGGCGGCCAGGCGCCGCCGGAGTTCGCGTCGACCCATCCCAACCCGGGCACCCGCATCCAGACCCTGCAGGGGCTGATGCCCAAGGCCCTGGCGTACCGGGAGAAGTTCTGCCGGCAGTGATGCCGGCAGCGGTCAGCGGCGGGTCTTGCCCGCCGGAGGCGTGCCCGCGTCGCGCGGCGCGGTGCCGGTCGGGCGGCCCATGCTGCCGGCAAGCCCGCGCTGGAACTCCTGCCACAGCTCCAGGTTGCGCTCGGTCAGCTGGTTCATGGCCGTCCACGGGGTCTGCCCGAGGAGGTTGCCCATCTGCTGGCGGAAGGTCTGCTGCTGCTCCAGGAACAGCGTCATGCTGCGTTCCAGGTAGTTGCCCATGAAGCCCTGCAGCGAATCCCCGTAGAAACGGATGATCTGGCTGAGCAGCTGGGTGGAGAGCATCGGCTCGCCGTCCTGCTCCTGCTCGGCGATGATCTGCAGCAGCACCGAGCGGGTGAGGTCCTCGCCGCTCTTGGCGTCGCGCACCTCAAACGACTCCCCGTCGAGGATCAGCTGGCGCACGTCCTCGATGGTGATGTAGCTGGAGATCTCGGTGTCGTACAGCCGGCGGTTCGGGTACTTCTTGATGATGCGGGTGGCGGCCATCTAGTTAAGCGCTCACTCGGGGGCTTTACGTGCCACCGAGCATGGCGCACTGCAGCAGCGCATGCAACTGCCGCCCGGCCCATTGACGCATCACCATCCCATGTGGTGGCCGCCATTGATGTCCAGGTTGGAGCCGGTGATCCACGCCGCCTGCTCGTCCACCAGGAAGCCGACCGCGTAGGCGATCTCCTCGGGCTTGCCGAGACGGCCGGTGGGGATGTCGGCGACGATCTTGGCCCGCACCTCTTCCGGCACGGCCATCACCATGTCGGTGGCCACGTATCCCGGCGAGACCGTGTTGACGGTGATCCCCAGGCGCGCGTTCTCGCGTGCCAGGGAAATGGTGAAGCCGTGCATGCCGGCCTTGGCCGCGGCGTAGTTGGCCTGGCCGTACTGGCCCTTGAGGCCGTTGATCGAGCTGATCTGGATGACCCGCCCCCACTTGCGCTCGCGCATGCCCTCGATCACCGGGCGGGTGACGTTGAAGACCGAGTTGAGGTTGGTGTTGACCACCTCGTGCCACTGCTCGGCGGACATGCGGTGGAAGGTGGTGTCGCGGGTGATGCCGGCGTTGTTGACCAGGATCTCCACCGGGCCCAGCACCTGCTCCACGCCGCGCACCAGCGCGGCGGCGCCCTCCGGGGTGCCGACATCGCCGGCCACCAGGGTGATGTCGTGGCCCTGCTGCCGCATCTGCTCCTGCCAGGCGCGTGCCTTCTCCTCGTTGCGGTAGTTGGTCGCCACCCGGTGGCCCATCTCGGCCAGCCGCTTGCAGATGGCGGTGCCGATTCCACCGGTGCCGCCGGTCACGAGTGCGACGCGATTGTTCATCAGGCCTCTCCGGGCGCAGAGCTATTCAGGAATGTCCCGGGCAGTTGTAGTGAGCGGTTCGTGAAAGTGCAAGCGCGCCGGCAAGCGTGCCCCGTCAAAGTGCGAAACGGCGCGCCACAACAGTGCGTCGACGGTTGTCTGGCCCCGCAATGGTGCCGGGTCCTGGCCCAGCAGGCCCCAGCAATGTTGCAGTGCGGGAAGCGGATCCGCCGGATCCACCGGCAGGGAGGCGGCGGACTTGGAGAGCTTGTGGCCCGCCCGGTCCAGCAGGAGAGGGAGGTGCAGGTAGCGTGGCGTCGGCAGGTCCAGCGCGCGCTGCAGCAGCAGTTGCCTGGGGGTCGAATCCAGCAGGTCCGCGCCGCGGACCACGTCGGTGATACCCTGGTCGGCGTCGTCCACCACGACCGCCAGCTGGTAGGCCCAGCACCCGTCGGCACGCAGCAGCACGAAATCGCCCACCTCGGTGGCCACGTCCTGCTCCACCGCGCCCTGCAGTCCATCGACGAAACCCGCGCAGGTTCCCTCGGCCACGCGCAGGCGGAGGGCCGGGTGGGGGCGCGGATGGGCCGCCACGCAGTGGCGGTGGACGCCTCCGGCCGCGGCCAGTTCAGTGCGACTGCAAGAGCAGGCGAAGGCCTGGCCCGTCGCCAGCAGCCGGCTCACCGCCGCCTGGTAGAGGGCGGTGCGTTCGCTCTGGCGTACCACCGGCAGGTCGGACTCCAGCCCGAACGCGGCCAGCGTGGCCAGCTGTCCGGCCGCGGCGCCCGGCACCTCGCGGGTGCGGTCCACGTCCTCGATCCTGACCAGCCACTGCCCGCCGGCCGCACGGGCCAGCAGCCAGCTGCCAAACGCGGCCAGCAGCGAGCCGGCATGCAACGGGCCGGTCGGCGACGGCGCGAAACGCCCGCGGTACGGGGGCGGGGGGAGGGGAGTAGGTGGCGCCATCGGAGCATCCTCGTTGCCAGCCACGCTTGATTTCAAGCTCCCGCGTTCCCATCTGCCCAGGAGTCCGGCCCCGCGCCGCCCTGGAGTCCAAGCACGTGTTCAGCCGTATCGCCCTGTTCCTCGCCACCAACCTGGCGGTCCTGTTCCTGGCCAGCATCGTCATGTCGCTGCTGGGCGTCAGCCCAGACCAGATGGGCGGATTGCTGGTGATGGGCGCGCTGTTCGGCTTCGGCGGCTCGCTGGTCTCGCTGATGCTTTCGAAATGGATGGCCAAGCGCGGTACCGGCGCTCAGGTGATCACACAGCCGCGCAACGACACCGAGCGCTGGCTGCTGGAAACGGTTCGCCGCCAGGCCCAGGCCGCGGGCATCGGCATGCCCGAGGTGGCGATCTACGATGCGCCGGAAATCAACGCCTTCGCCACCGGTGCCAACCGCAACAACGCGCTGGTAGCGGTGTCTACCGGCCTGCTGCGTCACATGAATGCCGACGAGGCCGAGGCCGTGCTCGGCCACGAGGTCGCCCACGTGGCCAATGGCGACATGGTGACGATGGCCCTGCTGCAGGGCGTGCTCAATACCTTCGTGATCGTGCTGGCGCGCGTGGTCGGCGGGGTGGTCGACAGCTACCTGTCCGGCAACCGCGAAGGGCAGGGCCGCGGCATGGCCTACTTCGCCATCGTGCTGGTGCTGGAAATGGTGCTGGGCCTGTTCGCGACCATGATCGCGATGTGGTTCTCGCGGCGCCGCGAGTTCCGCGCCGACGTGGGCGGGGCACAACTGGCCGGCCGCCAGAAGATGATCGCCGCGCTGGAGCGCCTGTCGCTGAACCACGGCCAGAGCACCCTGCCAGACCGCGTGGCGGCCTTCGGCATCTCCGGTGGCGTGGGGCAGGGCCTGCGCAGGCTGTTCCTCAGCCACCCGCCGCTGGAAGAGCGGATCGCGGCGCTGCGCTCCAGCACGGCGGCCTGAGTCCTGAGGTCCCGGACGGCGCGCCGCGCCCCCGGGACCGGGTAGTCAGTCAGGGGCTGGTTACCTGCCGGCATTCGACCGGCTCGCGCCCCGAGAGGGTGAGGCTGGCCTCGCTGCCCTTGCTCCAGAACTCATTGCCGTTCGCATCGGCATAGCGGGCCCCGGAGGCCGAGATAGCCTGCGGCAGCACCAGCTCGCCGCGGGAATGGGTCAGCGTGGCGGTCCCGGCACGGTTGTCGAAACGCGCCGCCACCCGTTCCTCGCCGCAGCGCCAGGCGCTTTCGATCATCCCCGCGCCGTAATCGACCGCCTCGGCCGGCACCGGCGCGTCTCCGGCCGTGGTCGGCGGCGCGTCGGTGGCTGAGGCGGTGGTGGTCCCGGCCGGGCGCTCGCCCTGGCAGGCGGCCAGCGCGAGGGCCAGGGACAGCGCCGCTACCACCGGACCGCCCATGCTCACGCCGAACGCTCCTGGCCGGCGTGGCGGCCTTCTGCGATCTCCTCCACCAGCTTGGCGCAGAACGCCGGCAGGTCGTCGGGAGTGCGGCTGGTGACCAGCCCCTGGTCGACCACGACCTCGCGATCGACCCAGCGCGCGCCGGCATTCTCCAGGTCGCGCTGGATGTTGGGCACCGAGGTGAGCTCGCGGGATTCGACCACGCCGGCGTTCACCAACACCCACGGCCCGTGGCAGATGGCACCGACCGGCTTGCCCGCCTCGAAAAAGTCACGGGTGAAGCGCAGGGCGTCCTCATCGGCGCGCAGCGCGTCGGGGTTGAACAGTCCGCCGGGGATCACAAGCGCGTCGTAATCGGCGGCCTTGGCCTTCGCCACGGCGCGGTCGACATCCACGCTCTGGCCCTTCTCGAAGTGCTTCATCCCCTGGACCTTGCCGTCTTCCGGGGACACCACCTCCACGTCCGCGCCGTTTTCGCGCAACGCACGCAGCGGTTCGAGCAGTTCGGATTCCTCGAATCCGTTGCTGGCCAGGATCGCGACGCGCTTGCCGGTGAGCTTGCCCATGTGGAACTCCTTTGCGGGTGGGGAAGGGGCTCCCACCTTAGGCATGCCCGCGGATGCGGCCCGCGAAGGTGGCGTGGTCGATTCATTAAGACCTGGGCCGACGGGCGCCTGCACGCCACCCGGTCGGAGCTTGCATCCCGCGCGGCGTGCATGCCGGACGGGCGTACATGCCGGACGGGCGTACATGCCGGCGGTTCCGGAGCACGGGCCCTATCGGGTACCCTCGGTTTCTTTTGAGACGGTGTCCCGATGAGCGACCACACCTCCGGCCAGGGGCGCATGCCGCGCCAGATCGGCTACATCATCGGCAACGAGGCCTGCGAGCGCTTCAGCTTCTACGGAATGCGCAACATCCTGGTGCCGTTCCTGATCAGTTCGGTGCTGCTGGGCTACCTGCCTGAGGGGCCGGAGCGGGAGGGCGCGGCCAAGGACATCTTCCACAGCTTCGTCATCGGCGTGTATTTCTTCCCGCTGCTGGGCGGCTGGCTGTCGGACCGCTACTTCGGCAAGTACAACACCGTCCTGTGGTTCTCGCTGATCTACTGCGCCGGCCATGCCTGCCTGGCGCTGTTCGAGAACAACGCGACCGGGTTCTACACCGGCCTGTTCCTGATCGCCCTGGGCTCGGGCGGCATCAAGCCGCTGGTGGTCAGCTTCTGCGGCGACCAGTTCGACCAGACCAACAAGGACAAGGCGCGGGTCGTGTTCGACGCGTTCTACTGGATCATCAACTTCGGCTCGTTCTTCGCTTCCCTGTTCGCCCCGCTGCTGCTGCGCCACTACGGCCCTGCCGTGGCCTTCGGCGTGCCCGGGGTGCTGATGTTCATCGCCACCTTCGTGTTCTGGCTGGGACGCCGCCGCTATGTCAACGTGCCGCCGTCCGGTGATGATCCCGATTCCTTCCTCAACGTGATCCGGACCGCGCTGCGCACAAGCGCGCCAGGGCAGGGCAATGCCGGCGCGCTGGTCGCATGGAGCGGGGTCGCCGTGGCCGCGCTGATGCTTGTGCTTTGGGCGCTTGCTGCCGTCGGCGTGTCGCTGCCCTGGTGGCCGGACTCCTTCGGGTTCGTGATCACCGCCTGCCTGGCGCTGGGGGTCCTGATCGCGTTCGGCGGCTGGGGCGCCTCGCTGCAGCTGGACCGCGCCCGCGGCCGACACCCCGACGCCGCGGTCGATGGTGTGCGCGCGGTGCTGCGCATCCTGATCGTGTTCGCGCTGGTGACGCCGTTCTGGTCGCTGTTCGACCAGAAGGCCTCCACCTGGATCATCCAGGGGCGGGAGATGGTGATCCCGCACGATTCGGCCTGGTGGCCGAGCTGGCTGATCAAGGACGCCGCGCAGATGCAGGCGCTCAACCCGCTGCTGGTGATGCTGCTGATCCCGTTCAACAACCTGGTCCTTTACCCGATGCTGCGGCGCCTGGGCTTCCAGGTCACCGCGCTGCGCCGGATGGGCTGGGGCATCGCCATCTCCGGTGTCTCCTGGATCGTGGCCGGCGTGCTCCAACTGTGGCTGGACGGCGGCGCGGAGGTCTCGCTGGCCTGGCAGTCGCTGCCGTACCTGCTGCTGACCTTCGGCGAGGTGCTGGTCTCGGCCACCGCGCTGGAGTTCGCCTACAGCCAGGCACCGCACGCGATGAAGGGCGTGATCATGGCCTTCTGGTACCTCACCAGCACCTTCGGCAGCCTCTGGGTGCTGCTGACCAACGCCGGTGTCCGCAACGAAGGCTTCCAGTCGCTCATCGCCGGCACTGGCCTGAGCGAGAATGCCTTCCTCATGTTCTTCTTCGCCGCATTCGCGTTCGTGGCCGCGCTGGCGTTCGCCGCCTACGCGCGCCGCTACCCGATGCAGGACAACTACAGGCTGGCCTGACCCGCATGCAATACCCGATCACGCTGGCGCTGGTCGCCATCACCGCGCTGGTTTCCTGGCGCGCGTTCAACGACCGCCGTCTGATGGAGAAGCTGATCCTCTGGCCGCCGGCGATCGCGCGCCAGCGGCAGTACTGGCGGCTGGTGAGCCACGGCTTCCTGCATGCGGATTTCCCGCACCTGCTGTTCAACATGGTCACGCTGTTCTTCTTCGGCCGGATGATCGAGCAGCTGATGGCCGAGCTGACCGGGAACGTCCTGACCTTTCCGCTGTTCTACCTCTCGGCGATCGTCATGGCGATCCTGCCCAGCTACCTGAAGAACCAGGCGAACCCGCGCTATTTCAGCCTGGGTGCCTCCGGGGCGGTGTCGGCCGTGCTGTTCGCCTTCATCATGGTCTCGCCCTGGTCGCTGATCTTCGTGTTCTTCATCCCGGCGCCGGCCATCCTCTATGCCGTGTTCTATGTCGGCTACAGCATCTGGATGGACCGGCGCGGAGGCGACAACGTCAACCACAGCGCGCACCTGGCCGGGGCCGCCTACGGTGTCCTGTTCATGGCGGCGATGGAGCCCCGGGTGCTCCAGGTGTTCTGGCACGAACTGATGAATCCGCGGTTCGGCTGAGTCCCGATCACCCGGCCTGCATGCGTGCCATGCAAGCCTGTCAGGGTCCACCCAGCGATGGAGGCACCATGGCAACCCGGAAGGCATCATCCACCGAGGCAGGCTCCCGGCAACCGCGCCGAACCACCGGCGCTGCGGAGCCCGCCACCCCGGCCAGGTCCAGCACCGGGGCATCGAAGCGCAAGGGGTCCGCAGCGAAGGAGCCGGATGTCGCGAAGTCCGTTCGCGCCACCCCTGGCGGCGCGAGCAGCAAATCCATGGGGTCCCGTGCTTCGGGCAGTACCTCCGGCCGGTCGTCCAGTCCGGCGCCCGCGGTGAAGCGAAGCAGTGCATCCGCCACGAAGAAGGCGGCTACCGGCAAGGCTGTCGCCCGGAAGTCCGCCACGAACCCGGCCCCCACAAAGACAGCGACACCGAAGACAGCGACACCGAAGACCCCCGCAAAGGCTGTTGGCAGGAAGGCGGCGACGAAGAAGGTCGCCACGAAGGTTGCCGCTTCGAGGTCGCAGAACAAGCGGGGCGGAAATTCCGTCGCTTCGAAGGCGGTGACCAAGGGCGCAACCGTGGCGAAGGCGGCGGCCCCCAGGACAGCGACGCGCAAGGCGGCTGCAGAGAAGACGGCTGGCCCAAGGGGCGCCGTCTCCGCGGCGGGCAGCCGGAGGGCGGATCCGGACAAGAAGTCCACCGCCGCGACAAGCGCAGCACGTACGCAGAAGGGCGGCAGGAGCAGGCCCGCCTCAGCCGAGCCGGGGGTTCACGCGGGCACCGGCAGCGGTGCCGCGACTGCGGCGTCACGGCCGCCGGCCCGCAAGACCGCGGGCGGGACCCCGGCACCGGCCCGCGCATCGCGCACCGCCCCTGCTGAGCGCAGGGCCACATCCGCCAGAGGCGGCGGGGCTGCGCCGTTGGAGAGGGGCCACAGCGCGCACTTGCCCGCGCGACGGGCCCGCAAGCCGACACCGGAACAGGCGCTGCGCAGCACGCAGGCCCTGCTTGCCGCGCACAACGAACAGGCGCGCCAGGTGCCGGCCTGGCGTCAGCTTGAAGGTGGACACGAGGCGCCTGCGGTCATGGAAGGCGCCCAGTCGCCCGAGGCCGCCGCCCGCCAGCAGGAACTTCATCTGGCCGAGACACGTGCCAAGGCGATCCAGGGCAGTTCCAGCACGCGCGACCGGCGGACCCAGCGCCGCCGCGACCAGCGCTGACCCAACCACCGGTCACGCCGGCATCGCAGCCGGCGGCTCCAGGGACTTCCAGGCGCCGCCTGGCAGTCCCGTGCCCGGGCCGCCCTCCTGGCGGCGCCGTATCCGTTGCACGATCGGCATGCGTCCTGCAGCCGGTGTCCGGCGCACCCGCGCGATCCGCCCCGCGCGGGGAACACATGTCCCGCGCTTTCCCTCACGCCAGTTTGGCGAGGCGCCGCGCAGGATGACGCTGGTGAACAAGGCCCCCTACCGCTTTCCGACCCCACTTCGACGATGAACGACACCGCTACCCCCGTCATCCGGCATGAGCCCGAAGCGCGCCGCTTCCGTACCGACCTGGAGGGCCACGAGGCCGAACTGACCTATCGGCTGGATGGCCCGCTGATGGTCATCGACCACACCTGGGTTCCGCAGGCCATCGGTGGCCGTGGAATCGCCGCCCAGCTGGTGCGCAGCGCTTTCGAACACGCCCGCGACCAGGGCCTCCGGGTCGTGCCGGCATGTTCGTACGCGGCGGTGTGGGTCAACCGGCACCCGGAGTTCGCCGCGACCCTGGCAGGCTGACCAAGGCCGCGTGGGGGCCTGGCCCCTGTCTCTGCAATCGAAGGAAGCTGCATGAGCCGTACCTGGACGTGGACCGTCCCCCTTGTCTTCCTGCTGGCGCTGGCCGGCTGCGGCGATCGCCACGGACCGGCCGCCGATGCCGGCCAGCCCAGGCCGGCACCAGACGCTCCGCCTGCCGCCACGCCCGAGGCTGCGGTCAGCCTTGAAGACGTGGTCGAACGCGATCCCCGCTACCTGGTCGGGATCAGTTATCCCCCCGAGGCTGCCGCCTATCCCGGCCTGGCCGCGGCGATGCACGCGTACGCACAGGCCGCGCGAGCCGAGCTGATGCAGGCGCTCGAAGCCCTCGACGGTCCGCCCACCATGCCCTACGACCTGTCGCTGGGGTTCCGGATCCTGATGCAGACCCCGCAGGTCGTCGCGGTGGCCGCTGATGGCAGCGTCTATACCGGAGGGGCCCACGGCCAGCCGCTGGTGGCGCGCTTCGTCTGGCTGCCGCAGCGCGAGGAGATGCTGACCGCACGGCGCCTGGTGCCGGAGGCCGGCGCCTGGGAAGCGATCGCACGCCAGGTGGCCGAACAGCTGGGGGCGGCGGCCCAGGTCCGCGCCGGTGACGCCGCGCTGGAACCCGGGGATCGCCAGCGCCTGCTGGAGTCGGCGCTGAGGATGATCGATGCCGGCACCGAGGCCGACCCGGACAACTTCGCCCAGTTCGAGCCGGTGCCGGCGCCGGACGGCCGCATCGGCGCCCTGCGGTTCGTGTTCGCGCCGTACCAGGTCGGTCCCTACGCCGACGGAGTACAGTACGCCGAAGTGCCGGCCGCGACGTTGCTGCCTTACGTGGCCGGGGAGTACCGGGCGCTGTTCGTGCAGTAGGAGGCCGGCATGGGGCAGGGTTCCCTCGCCAGGCGGCGGGTGGAGGCTCTGCTCGCCACGGCGGATGTACGCATCGGCGGAACGCGCGACTGGGACCTGCAGGCCCGCGACGAGCGGCTGTGGCCGCGGCTGCTGGCGCAGGGCTCGCTCGGGCTCGGGGAGTCCTACATGGACGGATGGTGGGAGGCCGCCTCGCTCGACGGCCTGCTCATGCGCCTGGTCCAGGCCCGGCTGGGCGAGCGCGTACGCGGCCTGGCCGCATGGCGCGACGTCCTGCTGGCCCGCCTGACCAATCCGCAGACGCCACGGCGCAGCCGCGAGGTCGGGCGTCGCCACTACGACCTGGGCAACGACCTCTATGCCGCCATGCTCGGCCGCCGGCTCGTCTACAGCTGCGGATACTGGCCCCATGCCAGCGACCTGGACGCGGCCCAGGAAGCCAAGCTCGACCTGGTCTGCCGCAAGCTGGGCCTGCGTCCCGGCATGCATGTGCTGGACATCGGCTGCGGCTGGGGCGAGGCCCTCCGGTACGCGGCCGAGCACCACGGCGTCTCCGGCGTTGGCGTCACCGTCTCGGCCGAACAGGCCGACTATGCGCGCCGGCTGTGCACGGGGCTGCCGGTGGAAATCCGGTTGCAGGACTACCGGGACCTGGACGAGCGTTTCGATGCGGTGTTGTCGATCGGCATGTTCGAGCACGTGGGCGTGCGCAACTACCGGACGTACTTCCAGGTGGTGCGTCGCTGCCTGGCGCCGCATGGACTGTTCCTGCTGCACAGCATCGGCAGCAATGTATCGCTGCGGCGTACCGACCCATGGATCGGGCGGTACATCTTCCCCAACTCGATGCTGCCGTCGGCCGCGCAGCTGGCCCGTGCCAGCGAGGGGCGGTTCGTGATCGAGGACTGGCACAATTTCGGCACCGACTACGACCTGACCCTGCAGGCGTGGCGCAGCAACATCGAGGCCGCATGGGGGCGCCTGGATCCGCGCCGCTACGACGAACGCTTCCGACGGATGTGGCGGTTCTACCTCGCCGGATCGATGGCGAGCTTCCGCAGCCGGCGTGCACAACTGTGGCAGGTGCTGCTGTCGCCGGAGGGAGTGCCGGGCGGAGTGCGGGTACCACGCTGAAGGCTGGCCAAAAATTCGCCAGCCTTCTTGACAGCCCCGTCCCGGCGGCGTTTCGGGCGATTATCCACAGCTTGGTTCAAGATTCATCCACACCGCTTGTGGACAACCATGGCGCGATAGGAGGAACGCCATCCGGAGGTGGCGTTCCTGTCCCGGCGATCGCGCACCGTGCGTCAATCCAGCCCGCGCTTCCTCAGCAGCGGCTCGATCCGCGGCTCCTGCCCGGTGAAGTCGCGGACAGCTGCAGCGCATCCCGGCTGCCACCGCGGGAAAGCAGGGTCGCCCGGAAGCGGTCGCCGTTCGCCCGCGTGAGCCCGCCATTGCGCATCATCCATTCCTGGGTGTTCGCATCCAGCACTTCGGACCAGATGTAGGCGTAGTAGCCGGCCGAGTAGCCGCCCATGATGTGGCTGAAGTACGGGGTACGGTAACGCGGCGGCACCGGCGCGTAGGTGATGCCTTCGGAGGCCAGTGCGTCGGCTTCGAACTTCATCACCTCTTCGGCCGACGGCACCTTGTCCGCGCCGATCTGGTGCCAGCGCTGGTCCAGCAGCGCCGCGCCGAGGTACTCGGTGGTCGCAAAGCCCTGGTTGAAGGTCGCCGTCGCAAGCACCTTGTCCAGCAGTTCCTGCGGCATGGGGTCCCCGGTCTCGTGGTGCCTGGCGTAATTGGCCAGCACTGAAGGCCAGTCGGCCCACATCTCGTTGACCTGGGACGGGAATTCGACGAAGTCCCGCGGTACCGAGGTGCCGCTGAAGTAGGGGTAGGTGACGTCCGAGAACAGGCCATGCAGGGCGTGGCCGAACTCGTGGAACATGGTGGTCACCTCGTCCCAGGTCAGCAGGGTCGGACCGCTGGCCGGCTTGGTGATGTTCTGGTGGTTGGCGACCACCGGCCTGGTGCCGCGCGGCAGACTTCCCCTGTCCCGCGCGGACCGGGCGCACCGCATCGACTGGCGGGGCAGGCCCGCCGGACTCAGCGCTTGCGGGCAGGCCGGGCCTTCACCTCGTCCGGCAGCAGCGACAGGATCTCTTCGATGATGCCCGGCAGCGACTCTTCGGAGTAACCGCGGTGGGTGTAGGCCACCCGGCCGTCGTGGTCGAGGATGAACATGTGCGGCAGCGCATTGACCCCATAGAGGTCGCTTACGGTGCCCTTGGCATCGTGTACCCAGTTCAGGCCCATCTGGCGGTTCAACCGCACCACCGCCACGAAGTCGCTGCGCGGCTCCTTGAAGTTGACCGCCACGACCTCCAGCGCGTCGCGGCCCACCACCTGCTGGAAGTGACCCAGGACCGGGAGCTCGCGCCGGCACGGACCGCACCACGAGGCCCAGAAGGTAACGATGGTCACCTTGCCCCGATAGTTCCCCAGGTCGACCTCGTTGCCCTCGCGGTCGGTGCCCAGCAGTTGCGGCGGGAGCGTTCCAACGGCAGGTGCCGGCGGGAGCCCGGCGGCCGGGCATGGCACCACGACCAGCGCCAGCGCGACGGCCAGCAACGCACTTCGAAGCATGTGTTCCCTCCCCAGGGCCGGCGCGCGCTCCCGGGGACGGGATGTGCCCGGCTACTTCTCCACGAACGCGCGTTCGAACACATATTGCCCGAGATGGCCGATGCGCGGCGAGGCGGTGAAACCGCGGCCATCGAGCAGGGCGCGGAAATCGGCCAGCATCTGCGGGCTGCCGCAGATCATGGCCCGGTCATGCTCCGGGTCCAGGGCATCCAGGCCCAGGCGACGCATCATTTCCCCGCTGGCCATCAGGTCGGTGAGGCGGCCACGGTTGGAGAAATCCTCGCGGCTGACGGCAGGGTAGTAAAGCAGCCGGTCGCGGATGATCTCGCCCAGGATCTCGTGCCGCGGCAGCTCCTTCTCGAAGTAGTCGCGGTAGGCCAGGTCGGCGGCGTTGCGCACGCCATGGCACAGCACCACGCGCTCGAAGCGCTCGTAGGTTTCCGGGTCCTTGATCACCGACAGCCACGGTGCCAGGCCCGTGCCGGTGCCCAGCAGGTACAGGTTGCGGCCCGGGTGCAGATCGCTGATCAGCAGGGTACCGGTGGGCTTGCGCCCGATCAGGATGCTGTCGCCGGGCCTGATGTGCTGCAGACGCGAGGTCAGCGGCCCGTCCTGGACCTTGATCGAGAAGAACTCCAGCTGCTCTTCCCAGTTGGCGCTGGCGATCGAGTAGGCGCGCAGGATCGGCTTGCCGCCCTCGGTGGGCAGGCCGATCATCACGAACTGCCCGTTCTCGAAGCGGAAACCGTCGTCGCGGGTGGTGGTGAAGCTGAAGTAGGCGTCGGTCCAGTGGCGGACGTCGAGCACCGTCTCGGTGCCGTAGGCGGAAGACATCGGGGGGAGGTGGCCGGTTCTGGTTCGCCGCCCATTGTATCCGACCGTCGCTGGCCAACCTTGCGCCGGATCAAACGCGTGCGGCGGGTGCGGGGCGGCGGTGACCGCCCCGCCGTGCTCAGCCCTGCGGCGCCCGCAGCCGCAACAGCTTGCCATCGGCCTCATCGGTGAGTACGTAGATGCTGCCATCGTCGCCGACCCGCACGTCGCGCACGCGCTCGCCCAGGTCCTGCAGCAGGCGCTCCTCGCCGACCACCCGGTCCCCGTCCAGCTGCAGCCGGATCAGGCTGCGCTGGGCGAGGGCGCCAAGGAACAGGCTGTCATTCCACGGTTTGCCATCGTGGCCGGTGTAGAAGGCCATGCCTGACAGCCCGGGCGAGACCTCGAACACGTGGTGCGGCTGTTCCAGCCCTTCGCCCTCGCGGCCCAGCGCCTCGGCGATCGGCTTGCCCGAGTAGTCGATACCGTGGGTGATCAGCGGCCAGCCGTAGTTGAGGCCGGCCCGTGGCAGATTGAGCTCGTCGCCACCGCGCGGCCCATGCTCGGACTGCCACAGGGTGCCGGTGCGCGGGTCGACCGCCATGCCCTGGGCGTTGCGATGGCCGTAGCTCCAGATTTCCGCGCGCGCGCCTTGCGTGCCGGCGAACGGGTTGTCCGAGGGAACGCCGCCGTCGAGCTCCAGCCTCACCAGCTTGCCCTGCAGAAGGTCCAGCTGCTGGGCCATCGGCTTGAACGAGCGGTCGCCCTGGCTGATGAACACGTGGCCCTGGCCGTCGAATGCCAGGCGCGAACCGTAATGGTGCTCGGCATCGACCTTGGGTTCCTGCCGGTAGATCACGGTCAGCCCTTCGAGCCGGTCGTCCGCAAGCGTGGCGAACGCGGCGGCCGTGCCGGAGGTATTGCCCTGGCCCGGCTCGGCATAGGTGAGGTAGATCCGTTGGCTGGTGGCGAAGTCCGGCGCCAGGACCACGTCGAGCAGGCCGCCCTGGCCCCGGGCGGTCACCTCCGGCACGCCTGCCAGCGGCCCGGAAACGCGTCCGTCGGCGGCGACCCGGCGTAGCGAACCGCCACGCTCGGTGACCAGGAAGCCGCCATCGGGCAGTGGCGCCACCGCCCAGGGGTGCGACAGCCCGCTGGCCACCACCTCCAGCTGCGCCTGGCCCTGCTCGCTGTCCACGACCTGCGCCGCGGGCGCGCTGACGCCCTGTGGCGCGGCTGGTGCCGGTGCGCGGTCGCAGGCCGCCAGGCTGGCGGCCAGGGCCGCGGCGAGCAGGGTGACGAGGTGCCGGTTCGGCTGCATGCAGGTCGCTCGGTGGAAAAAGGGCGTCAACGATAGCCGGCGGCCTGCAGCTCGAACAACTCCGCGTAACGTCCGCCGGCGGCCATCAGCTGCTCGTGCGTGCCGCTGGCCTCGACCCGCCCGCCGGCCAGCACCAGGATGCGGTCGGCCATGCGCACGCTGGAGAAGCGGTGCGAGATGAGCACCGCGGTGCGGTCGGCCGACAGTTCCTTGAAGCGCTGGAACACCTCGAACTCGCTGCGCGCGTCGAGCGCGGCGGTCGGCTCGTCCAGGATCATCACCTGCGCGTCGCGCATGTAGGCGCGGGCGATCGCCAGCTTCTGCCACTGTCCGCCAGACAGGTCCACGCCGGTCTTGAAGCGGCGCCCGATCAGCTGGTCATACCCGAGAGGCAGGCCCGCGATGACCTCGTCGGCCATGCCGCGGCGGGCGGCATCGCGGATGCGAGGCAGGTCCCCCAGGGCCTCGATCCGACCCACGCCGATGTTCTCGGCCGCGGTGAGGTGGTAACGCACGAAGTCCTGGAAGATCACTCCGGTGTTGGAGCGCAGGTCGTCCAGGTCGTAGTCGCGCAGGTCGCGGCCGTCCAGCAGGATCCGGCCCTCATCCGGGTCGTAGAGCCGTGCCAGCAGCTTCACCAGGGTGGTCTTGCCGGCGCCGTTCTCGCCCACCAGGGCCAGCACCTCGCCGGCGCGCAGTTCGAACTCCAGCCCGCGCAGGGTCCACTGCTCGTTGCCGGGGTAGCGGAAGCCGACGTTCTCGAACACGAAGCCGTGCTGGATCGGCCGGGGCACCGGCACCGCGTCCGGGCGCGAGGCGATTTCCGGCTCGATCTCGAAGAAGGAGAACAGGTCGTCCAGGTACAGCGCCTGGCCGGCAACCTGGGAGAAGCCGACCAGCAGGCCTTCCAGCAGCTGGCGCAGGCGCATGAAGCTGCCGGCCAGGAAGGTCAGGTCACCGATGCTGAAGTCGCCGCGCACGGTGCGCCAGGCGATGTAGGCGTAGGCCACGTAGTAGCCCAGCGTTCCCAGCGCTGCCAGGACCGTCCCCCATATCGCACGCCGGCGCGCCAGCGCCCGGTTGGCCAGGTAGAACCGGTCAGCCAGCACCCGGTAGCGGCCGATCAGGAACCGGTGGAGGTTGAAGATCTTCACCTCCTTGGCGGTCTCGACGCTGGCGCCGGTCTGGCGCAGGTACTCCAGCTGCCGGCGCTCCGGCGTCCACTGGTAGTTGAGGGTGTAGCCCAGGGCGTTGAAGTGGGCCTCGCCGATGAAGGCCGGCACCAGCGCCAGGCCCAGCAGCAGGATCAGCCAGGGCGCGTAGACCAGCAGGCCCACCGCGAAGCTGACCACGGTGATGGCGTCCTGCACCTGGCCGAAGAGCTGGCTCATCAGGTTCATCCGGCTCATGGTCTGGCGCCGGGCGCGGTCGAGCTTGTCCTGCAGGTCAGGGTCCTCGAAGTCCTCCAGGTCCAGCGTGGCGGCGTGCTCCATGAGCCGCACGCTGCTGGCGTTGGTGAACAGCTCCGAGAGCAGGCCGTCGGCATAGGCCACCATCCGGCCGATCAGGTCCGAGCCCACCGCCACCGCCAGTTCCAGTGCGAGCAGTCCCAGCAGCGGTTGCAGCAGGCCCTCGGCCAGCGCCTGGCCCAGGTCGCCGAAGGCCACGCCAAGGCCGGCCAGCCGCACCACCTCGTCGATGATCAGCTTGCCGATGTAGAGCATCAGCACCGGCAGCAGCGCGCGGACCAGGCGCAGGCCGAGGCTGGTCAGGGTCAGGCCAGGGCTGGTCGCCCAGATCTGGCGCAGGAACGGCGGCAGGTTGCGCAGCGCGTCGAAGCGCTCGCGCAGGCTGGGGGTGGCCTGGCCGGCGGCCGGGCGGGCGGGGCGTGGGTCGCTCATCGGCTGCATTGTGCCGTGCGCGCGGGTGCTAGCCCCGTGCACTCGGCAGGCGCCCGCGGGGGGCGGAGCCGCTCCCGCAACGCCGGAGGCCCGCTTTCGCGGGCCTCCGGTAGGTGATGCGATGGCTGGCGGTTCAGAACGCGCCGTGCAGGTCGCGCAGCTGCGACGGACGCGAGCCGAAGTAGGCCGCCAGGTCGGCGATCTCCTGGTCGCTCAGGCTGGTGGCCTGGGGCGTCATCAGCGCATGCTGGCGTGCGCCGCTGCGGTAGTCCTGCAGCGCATGGGCCAGGTAGTCGGCGTACTGGCCACCAAGCTTGGGATAGGTGGCGTCGATGGGCGCGTTGCCGTCCGGGCCGTGGCAGTCGACGCAACTCTGGCCGGTGGCCTTGCCCTTGGCGGCGGCGGCCTGCTCGCCGACGGCGACGCGGCCGGCCGGCAGCCCGGCGGAAGAACTGGCGCGGGCCTGGTGCTGCGCCTCGGCGGCGGCGGAGCCGTCCTCGCCGGCACAGGCGGCGAGGCCCAGCACGGCGGTCAGGACGATGGCGAGGCGCGGGGCGTACACGGCTTTCGACATGGGCGGCGGGCTGCTTACTTGAGGGTGGAAAGGAAGGCGGCGATGTCGGCGATGTCCTGTTCCGAGAAGCTCTCGGCCTGGGCCCGCATCGTCGGATGGCGGCGCTCACCGTCGCGGTAGCCGTGCAGTGCCTGGCTCAGGTACTGGGCGGACTGGCCGCCGATCTTCGGGACCTTGAAGCTCGGGTACGCGTTCTTGTAGCCGGTCACCCCATGGCAGCCCTGGCAGGTGTAGCTCAGCAGCCGGCCGCGCTCCAGGTCCCCTTCGAGGGTGGCCGGTGCCTCCGCGACGGGCGCGGCGGCAGGTTCGGCCGGCGCGGCATCCTGCGCGGCGGCGGGGACGGACAGGAAGGTGACCAGTGCAAGGCAGGCGGCTAGCGGAAGCGGGCGGCGCATCATTCGTTGGTCCGATCGGTCTCGAGGAGTCGGTCGTGCCGGTCAACCCCTCCGGACACGAAACCGCCGCAGTATAGCCCTGCCTTAACGGAAGGCGAAACCGGCCGCATTGCGCAGGATCAATCGACCCGGTCGATCCAGCGGACAATCCACCCCGGTCATCACCTATCCATGACCTCTGGCGCATGGCAGGGCGTTGTGCTGGTGGTCTACTTGGATACAACACCGAACCACGCCCCGGTGTCCGGGGCCCAGCGAGCATGGAAAAACACATGGACCGAGTCACTTCCTTCACCGTGCCCGCCGGGCTGCGGATCGCCGCCGCCGCGCTCGTGCTCGCCACCGCCGTGACCGCCTGCAAGAAGCCCGGCGGCGATGCGCCGGCCGGCGACAAGGCCGCGGCGGTGGACGCCACGCCGGTGGAGGTCGCGGCTGTTTCCCGGCGCGCGATCGCCGCCAGCTACACCGGCACCGCGCCGCTGGAGCCACGCGCCGAGTCGCAGGTGGTCGCCAAGACCTCCGGCGTGGCGCTGCAGGTGCTGGTGGAAGAAGGCCAGCAGGTGAGGGCGGGCCAGCCACTGGTACGCCTGGACCCGGACCGTTCGCGGCTGGCGGTGGCACAGAGCGAGGCGGCCGTGCGCAAGCTGGAGACCAACTACAACCGGGCCCGGCAGCTGGTTGGCCAGCAGCTGATCAGCGCCGGCGAAGTCGACCAGATGCGCTATGACCTGGAGCAGGCGCGCGCGGCGTACGACCTGGCCCGGCTGGAGCTGTCCTACGCCACGGTGGTGGCGCCGATCTCCGGCGTTGTCGCCTCGCGCGACATCAAGCCCGGCAACTTCGTGCAGATCAACTCGCCGATCATCCGCATCGTGGACAGCAGCCGGCTCGAGGCAACGCTGAACGTCCCCGAGCGCGAAATGGCCAAGCTGCGCGCGGGCCAGGCCGTGACCCTGATGGCCGACGCCCTGCCGGGCCGCAGCTTCACCGGAGTGGTGGACCGCGTCTCGCCCGTGGTGGACACCGGCACCGGCACCTTCCGCGTGGTCACCGCGTTCGAGGGCGCCGACGAGCTTTCCGCCGGCATGTTCGGCCGCCTGAGCATCAACTACGACCAGCGCGCCGACGCACTGGTGATGCCGCGCGCGGCGCTGCTGGACGACGGCAGCGAGCCGGCGGCGTACGTGGTGCGCGACGGCCACGCCGCGCGCGTGGGCCTGAAGCTGGGGTACAGCGATGCCGGCTGGATCGAGGTGCGCGAGGGCCTCGCCGAGGGCGACGCGGTGGTGGTGGCCGGCAAGGCCGCGCTGCGCGAAGGCAGCGCGGTGCAGGTCCTGGATCGCGACGCCAAGGCCGCCTCGAAGGCACCGGCCAAGGCGGAGGCCAAAGCACCGGCCAAGGCCGCGGCGCAGGCGACCCGCTGATGTCCGCGCACGACTCCCGCCCGGTGCACGGATTCGACCTGGTCGAGTTCGCCACCCGCCGCCGCGTCACCATCGCGATGATGACGCTGACCCTGGTGCTGTTCGGGCTGATCTCGCTGTCCAGCCTCAAGGTCGAGCTGCTGCCGGATCTGAGCTACCCGACGCTCACCGTGCGTACCGATTACGAGGGCGCGGCCCCGGCAGAGGTCGAAACCCTGATCTCGCAGCCCGCCGAAGAGGCGCTGGGCATCGTCAAGGGCCTGCGCAAGCTGCGGTCCATCTCGCGCACCGGACAGAGCGACGTGGTCCTGGAGTTCGCCTGGGGCACGGACATGCAGCAGGCCGGGCTGGACGTGCGCGACAAGATGGAAACGCTGCAGCTGCCGCTGGATGCCAAGCCGCCGGTGCTGCTGCGCTTCAATCCCTCGACCCAGCCGATCATGCGGCTGGCCCTCAGCTCGCGGACCGAGCCGGCTGGCGAGGGCGAGGCGGTGCGCAGCCTGATGGAACTGCGCCGCTACGCCGACGAGGATCTCAAGCGCAAGCTGGAGCCGGTCAGCGGCGTGGCCGCGGTCAAGGTCGGCGGCGGCCTGGAGGACGAGATCCAGGTCGACATCGACCAGCGCAAGCTGGCCCAGCTTGGGGTGTCGCTGGACACGGTGATCGAACGGCTCAAGCAGGAGAACGTCAACCTCTCCGGCGGCCGCCTGGAGGAAGGCACCCAGCGCTACCTGGTGCGCACGGTCAACCAGTTCGCCACGGTCGAGCAGATGCGCGAGATGCTGCTGACCACCACCGGCGGCGGGCAGTCCTCCGGCGGCGCCACCGGCGAGAACCGCCAGCTGATGCTGGCCATCCTGGGCAGCCGCGACCCCAACGTGATCGCCGCCCTGCGTGGCGACAGCACCGGCGGCGGGACCTCGCCGCTGCGCCTGAAGGACGTCGCGGAGGTGCGCCAGGGCTACAAGGAGCGCGAGGCGGTGATCCGCAGCGCCGGGCGCGAGGCGGTGGAGCTGGCGGTCTACAAGGAGGGCGACGCCAACACCGTGGCCACCGCCGACGCGCTGGAGGAGCGCCTGGAACAGATCCGCAAGCAGATGCCCAAGGACATCGAGCTGACCGTGGTCGAGGACCAGTCGGTGTTCGTGCGCCACGCCATCAGCGACGTCAAGCTGGACGCCGTGATCGGCGGCCTGCTGTCGGTGCTGGTGATCTTCCTGTTCCTGCGCGATGGCTGGAGCACGTTCGTCATCTCGCTGTCGCTGCCGGTCTCGATCATCACCACGTTCTTCTTCATGGGCCAGCTGGGCCTGAGCCTCAACGTGATGTCCCTGGGCGGCCTGGCGCTGGCCACCGGCCTGGTGGTGGACGATTCGATCGTGGTGCTGGAATCGATCGCCAAGGCGCGCGAACGCGGGCTGGGCATCCTCGAAGCGGCGATCTCAGGCACGCGCGAGGTGTTCATGGCGGTGGTCGCCTCGACCCTGACCACCATCGCCGTGTTCCTGCCGCTGGTGTTCGTCGAAGGCATCGCCGGCCAGCTGTTCCGCGACCAGGCGCTGACCGTGTCGATCGCCATCGCGGTGTCGCTGCTGGTGTCCATGACCCTGGTGCCGATGCTCAGCGCGCTGCGGGGCCGCCCGCCGATGCAGTTCCAGGCCGAGCCTGCGCGCGGGCCGTGGCAGCCGCAGCGCCGCGTGCAGAAGCCGGTCGCGCTGGCAGGTCGGGGGATTGGTGCGATCTTTCGCTACGGATTCTTCTCCGTCGTCTGGCTGGTGGTGCGGGTGTTCCGCGGGATCGCGGCGGTGGTCGGACCGGTGATGCGCAAGGCCAGCGACGGCGCCATGGCCCCATACCATCGCGCCGAGGCCGGTTACCTGCGGCTGCTTCCCGGTGCGCTGGAGCGCCCGGGGCGTGTGCTCGGCGGTGCCGCGCTGGCCTTCGTGCTCACCATGGCAATGGTGCCGCTGCTGGGCGTGGACCTGATTCCGCAGCTGGCCCAGGACCGCTTCGAGATGACCGCCAAGCTGCCGCCGGGCACCCCGCTTGCGCAGACCGACGCGCTGGTGCGCGACGTGCAGCGCCGCCATGCCGACGAGACCGGCGTGCGCCTGCTGTATGGCGTTTCTGGCACCGGCACCCGGCTGGATGCCAGCCCGACCGAGAGCGGCGAGAACATCGGCAAGGTCTCGGTGGTGATGGACGACACCTCGCGCGAGCCGGAACTGGTGGAGAAGCTCCGGCAGACGATGCAGTCGTACCCGTCGGCCCAGGTCGATTTCGCCCGTCCGGAACTGTTCGCGCTGGCGCCGCCGCTGGAGATCGAGATCGAGGGCAGCGACCTGGAGGCGATCCGCGTGGCCGGAAACCGCCTGGCGGCGATGTTGCGGGACAACCCGCACTATGCGGACGTGAAGTCCACCGTGGAGCAGGGCTTCCCCGAGATCCAGGTGGTCTTCGACCAGGACCGCGCCGCCGCGCTGGGCCTGACCACCCGCCAGATCGCCGACGCGGTGGTCAACAAGGTGCGCGGCAACATCGCCACGCGCTACAGCTTCCGGGACCGCAAGATCGACGTCCTGGTGCGCGTGCGTGAATCCGAGCGCTCCTCGGTGGACGACATCCGCCGGCTGATCGTCAATCCCAGCGGGAGCACCCCGGTGGAGCTGGGCTCGGTGGCCGAGGTCGTGGCGACCAGCGGTCCCAGCGAGATCCACCGCGCCGACCAGCGCCGGGTGGCCATCGTCTCGGCCAACCTGCGCGACATCGACCTGGGCACCGCGGTGGCGGAGGTGCAGCAGATGGTCGCCGCCAACCCGCTGGGCACCGATATCGGCATGAGTATCGGCGGGCAGGGCGAGGAGCTGGGCGAGTCGATCCGTTCGCTGCTGTTCGCCTTCGCCCTGGCGGTGTTCCTGGTCTACCTGGTGATGGCCTCGCAGTTCGAATCGCTGCTGCACCCGTTCGTGATCCTGTTCACCATCCCGCTGGCACTGGTCGGCGCGATCGCCGCGCTGCTGTTGAGCCGCTCGCCGATGTCGGTGGTGGTGTTCATCGGCCTGATCCTGCTGGTGGGCCTGGTGGTCAAGAACGCGATCATCCTGATCGACAAGGTCAACCAGCTGCGCGAGGCCGGTGCGTCCAAGCGCCAGGCCCTGGTCGAGGGCGCGCGTTCGCGCCTGCGCCCGATCATGATGACCACCCTGACGGCGGTGTTCGGCTTCATGCCGCTGGCGCTGGCTCCGCTGTTCGGCAGCCCGGGCGCGGAAGTGCGCTCGCCCATGGCCATCACCGTGATCGGCGGCCTGCTGGTCTCGACCCTGCTCACCCTGGTGGTGATCCCGGTGATGTACGACCTGCTGGACCGCAAGCCGGATGGTTACTACGCCGAACGCGCGCGCCGGGCCCGGCGCGATGCCGAACTGGCGGCGCAACTGGTGGCCGAAGAGCGCGCGGCAGGCGGGGCGGGAGCACAGGGATGAACATCACCGAGCTGTCCATCCGCCGTCCGGTCACCACCATCATGCTGTTCGTGTCGATGGTGGTGATCGGCGTGATCGCCGCGCTGAAGCTGCCGCTGGAAGCCGAGCCCGAGGCGACCATCCCGTTCTTCTTCGTCTCGCTGCCATACGCCGGATCCACCCCGGAGGAAGTTGAACGAAACGTGCTGCGACCGGTGGAAGAAGCGCTCGCCACGATGCCCGGCCTACGCTCGATGAACTCGCGCGCCAACGCCGACGGTGCGCAGATCCAGGTCGAATTCAGCGATTGGGACCGGGACATCGCGATCGCCGCTTCGGAGGCGCGCGAGCGCATCGACGCGGTGCGCGACCAGCTTCCGGACGACTTCCGCCGGTATTACGTGCAGCGCTGGACCACTTCCGACCGCGAGGCGGTGAGCCTGCGCCTGAGCAGCTCGGAGGACCTGATCGGCCGCGCGGATGCCATCGAGCAGGTGCTCAAGCGCCAGCTCGAGCGGCTGCCGGGTGTGGCCCGCGTGGAGGTGGAAGGGGTGCCGCTGCAGGAGGTCCTGGTGGCGCTGGACAAGGACCGCCTCAGCGCGCACGGCGTGGCGCTGAACGAGCTGGTGCAGCGGCTGCAGGCGGCGAACTTCTCGGTGTCCGCGGGCCAGATCACCCAGGCCGGGCAACGGTTGCGGGTGCAGCCGCGCGGGGAGCTGCTGGAGATCCAGTCGCTGCGCGACCTGCCGGTCAACGGCAAGGGCGTGCGCCTGTCCGACATCGCCGAGGTCGGGCTGCAGCCGCAGCGGATGTCCTACGTGCGCCAGATGGACGGCCGCCCCAGCGTGGGCGTGGACATCTACAAGGAGCGTTCGGCCAACCTGGTGGACCTCTCGCGCGCGGTCCGCGAGGAGATCGAGGCGCTCAAGCAGGACCCTGCCATGCGCGGGGTCGACTTCGAGGTGGTCGACGACCAGGGCCAGGCGGTAGTCGGCTCGCTCACCGCGCTGGCCGAAGCGGGCGCGATCGGCCTGCTGCTGTCGGTGGTCGTCCTGTACGCGTTCCTGCGGCACTGGCCGTCGACGCTGATGGTCAGCCTGGCGATTCCCATCTGCTTCACCATGACCCTGGGCTTCATGTACTTCACCGGGATCACCCTGAACATCATTTCGATGATGGGCCTGCTGCTGGCGGTAGGCATGCTGGTGGACAACGCGGTGGTCGTGGTCGAGAGCATCTACCAGGAGCGGGAGAAGTACCCGGACCGCCAGGCGCTCGCGTCGATCATCGGCACCCGGCACGTCGCCATCGCGCTGTCGGCCGGCACCCTCTGCCATTGCGTGGTGTTCCTGCCGATGATGTTCGGCGAGAAGAACATCATCAGCATCTACCTGGCCCAGCTGGCAGTGACCATCTCGGTATCGCTGCTGGCGTCCTGGCTGGTGGCCATCAGCCTGATCCCGATGCTTTCGGCGCGTATGCGTACGCCTCCGGCGGTGAAGTCCCCGCTGATCACGCGGCTGCAGGCCCGCTACGCGCGCGCGCTGCGGTGGACCCTGCTGCACCGGGGCTGGAGCGTGCTGGGCATCGTGCTGATCAGCGCCGCCAGCGTGTTCCCGATGATGAACGCCAAAGGCGGTGGGGATGACAGCTCGCCCGATGAGATCAACATCTATTACCAGTGGCGCGGGGCCTACTCCAAGGAGGAGATGGGCCGCGAGGTGGCGCGGGTGGAGAACTACGTCAATTCCCGGCGCGAGGAGTTCCGGCTGCAGCGTGTCTACAGCCGATACAGCGAGCAGGGATGGGCCTACACGAGGTTGTACCTGGACGTGCAGGACCCGGAGCTGGGCAACCAGATCAAGGAGAAGGTCCGCGAGGGGCTGCCGCAGTCCGCACGGGCCAAGATCGGCGTGGGCTGGCCTGGCGGGATGGGCAGCGAGGGCGAGGGCGTCCGCTTCAGCCTGGTAGGCGACTCCTCGCAGGCGCTGGAGGAACTGGCCACGGACATCCTGCCGCTGCTGGCGCGCAATCCGATGTTGCGGGACGTGCGGATCGACACCGGCGACGCCAACACCGAGCTGTCGGTGCGGGTGGACCGCGAACGCGCCGCGGCCTACGGTTTCAGCGCCCAGCAGGTGGCCGAGTACGTGGGCATGGCCCTGCGCGGCTCGTCGCTGCGTGACTTCCACCAGCAGGACCGCGAGATCCCGGTCAACGTGCGGTTTGCCGGCGCCGAGCACTACGGCGTGCAGGACCTGGCGTCGTTCATGGTGCGCGCCCCTGGCGGCACCGAGGTGCCACTGCTGGCGATGGTGGACGTGGATTTCAGCCCGTCGGCGACCTCGATTCAGAGGTTGAACCGCCAGACCATGCTGCGGGTGGAGGCCGGGCTGGCCAAGGACGTGGCCGTGGCCGACGCGCGCAAGTCGATCGAGCAGACGCTGTCGACGATGCAGTTCCCGCCCGGTTACGGCTACACCTTCGACAGTGGCAGCTTCAACATCAACTTCGACGGCATGGACCAGATGCTGCGCGCCATCGTGATCGCGCTGGTGCTGATGGTCGTGATCATGGCCGCGGTGTTCGAGTCGATGCTCTTCCCGGTGGCGATCATGTCCTGCGTCGTGTTCTCGATCTTCGGCGTGTACTGGCTGTTCTGGCTTACCGGCACCGAGATGAACATCATGGCGGTGATCGGCATCCTGGTGCTGATGGGCGTGGTGGTGAACAACGGCATCGTCATGATCGAGCACATCAACAACCTGCGCCGCGGCGGGATGATGCGCACGGACGCCCTGGTCGAGGGCAGCCGCGAGCGGCTGCGCCCGATCCTGATGACCATGGGCACCGCGATCCTGGCGATGATCCCCATCGCGCTCAACACCGATACCCCGGACGGGATGCCGCCGTACCACCCCATGGCGCGCGCCATCGCCGGCGGGCTGGCGTTCTCCACCGTGGTCAGCCTGCTGTTCCTGCCGACGATCTACGCGGCATTGGACGACCTGCGCATCGGCACCGCGCGCCTGGTACGCCGCGCCCGCGGCCTGCCGCCGATGGATGCCGTTGCGGATGTGACCCGGCCGGTGGCGGCGGAGTAGCGCGACGGAGGCTGCCGGTTGCCCTGCCCGTGCCGCGCGGGCACGGCAGTCGCTCCCCGTGCGGTCGAGGTGAGCCCGGGCCTTCTTCCCGCCGGCCGGCGCTGGCGGGAAACCCGGGGCGAGGTGCTCAGCCGACCAGCCGGCCCAGCATCCGCAACCCGCCGGTCCACACGCCGATGGCGGTGCCCAGGCTGGTCAGGAAGAAGTTGAGCAGGGTGCGCGCCACCCGGTTGCGCCACCAGCCCTTGAGCTGCTGCACGTCGTCGCGCAGGGCCATGAAATCGGCGTAGGTCGGCTTGCGCAGGCTGGCCTCGACCAGCGCACTGACGGTGCCCGAGGCCAGCGCCGGATGCAGCGGCGTCAGCGGCGAGGCGATGAAGGCGGCGAGGATGCTGAGCGGGTGCCCGCCGGCGATCGCGCAGCCCAGCGCACCGAGCAGCCCGGTGGCCAGCACCCACTGCAGGAGCAGGTCCGCGCCCACGTCCACGCCGCCCTGCCAGAAACCCCAGGCGAAGCCCCCCAGCAGGAACGCGCCGATGATGGTCTCCATCCAGGGGAAACGCGATTTCTCGCGCACGGTCTCCAGCTCCGCCAGCACGCCGGCTGGCTCGTCGCTGTCCTCGGCCAGGTGGCGGGCCAGGCCGGGCAGGTGTCCGGCGCCGACCACCGCCAGCACATTGCGTGCCCCGTTGTCCTGGCGCAGGCGCGCGGCCATGTAACGGTCGCGCTCGGCGATCACCGTCTCGTACAGCGCAGGACTGTGCGTGGCGAACTCGCCGAAGCTGGCCTCGAGCATGTCGCCCTGCTTGAGTTTCTCGATCTCCTCGTCGCCCACTTCCTCGTCGCCGAACATCGCCACCAGGATGCCGGCGCCGGTTCTGGCCCGCCCCCACCAGCCCAGCCGCTGCATCGCGCGGCGGAAGGTCAGGCCGACCTCGCGGTCGATCAGCCGAACCGGCAGCCCGAACGTATGCGCGTCTTCCACGGCCGCCTTGAGTTCGGCGCCCGGCTCCACGTCCAGCTGCTCGGCCAGCCGTCGCTGGTAGCTGGAAAGGGCGAGGTTGGCGGCAAACAGATGGGTCTTGCCGTCGCGCAGCACGCGCACGATGTCCATCTTCGCCAGCACGTCCGGGTCGCTCAGCGACTGCAGGCGACCGGCATCCAGTTCCACCGCCACTGCGTCGTACTGCCCGCTGGCCACCGCCGCGCGGACCGCATCGACGCTGGCGCGCGAAACGTGCGCGGTGCCCAGCAGGGTGTAGCGGACGCCGCCACGCTCCACCACGCGCATCGGCTGGTCGAGCAGGGCGTCGGGCATCGTCTCGGGCGTGGTGTCGGTCTGGGTCATGGTCTTGGCGGAGACGGGGCCGGCGCGCGCCGGCGCTGGCCGTCGCGCGGAAGGGAGCAGGCGGGTGTGGGCGGTCGGGGCCTCAGTCGATGTAGCGCTTGAGCAGGCCATCGTAGGCGTCGATCCGGCGGTCGCGCAGGAACGGCCAGATCCGGCGCACGTGCTCGCTGCGCTCCAGGTCGACCTCGCACACCAGCACGGTAGCGTCCTCGCCGGCCTGGGCGAGGAATTCGCCCTGCGGCCCCAGCACGTGGCTGTTGCCCCAGAACTGGATGCCGGAGGCGCCCAGCGGCGAGGGCTCGTGGCCGATGCGGTTGCAGGACAGCACCGGCACGCCGTTGGCCACGGCGTGGCCCCGATGACTGAGGATCCAGGCGTCGCGCTGGCGATCCTTTTCGTCCTGGGCGTCGTCCGGGTCCCAGCCGATGGCGGTGGGGTAGAGCAGCAGCTCGGCGCCGGCCAGCGCCATCAGGCGCGCGGCTTCCGGATACCACTGGTCCCAGCACACCAGTACGCCAAGCCGGCCGACCGAAGTGTCGATCGGTGTGAAGCCCATGTCGCCCGGGGTGAAATAGAACTTCTCATAGAAGCCCGGATCGTCCGGGATGTGCATCTTGCGGTATTTGCCCAGCAGGGTGCCGTCCTTCTCCAGCACCACGGCGGTGTTGTGGTAAAGGCCCGCGGCGCGGCGCTCGAACAGCGAGCCGACGATCACCACGCCGTGCTTTCTCGCCAGCGCCCCCAGGCGCTCAGTGCTGGGGCCGGGAATCGGCTCGGCCAGGTCGAACTCGCCCACCGACTCGTGCTGGCAGAAGTAGGCGCCGTTGTGCAGCTCCTGCAGCAGCACCAGCTGTGCGCCCGCCGCGGCGGCTTCGGCCACGCGGGTCTCGATCGCGGCCAGGTTGGCCTCGGCATCGCCGTGGTTGCGTTCCTGGACCAGGGCGACGGTAAGGGTCTTGCGGCTCATGGGCAAAGGCTGTCTTGCGTGTTGGACGGCGATGGTAACCCGGGCTCCACGCACGGGGCCTGAAGCCCGGCGCAGGGCGCGGGCTTCATCGGGCCGAACCGGTGGCGTGGCTCAACGGCGAAGGCCGGCCGGCAGCTGCATGCTGATGCAGTGCAGGCTGCCGTTCTGCCAGATCAGCGGACGGCAGGGCACCTGCACGATCTCGCGGCCGGGGAATGCCTGCGCCAGCACCGCGGCGGCGGCATCGTCGGCCGGATCGCCATAGGCCGGCATCAGCACCGCGCCGTTGACGATCAGGAAGTTCGCGTACGAGGCGGCCAGGCGCCGGCCTTCGTCGAGCACCGGCGCCGCCCAGGGCAGCGGGAACAGGCGGTACGGCCGGCCATCGGCGGTGCGCAGCGCGGCGATTTCTTCGGCCATCGCCCTGAGTTCGGCATGGTGGCTGTCGGCCGGGTCGTCGCAGGCCTGGAACACGATCGCATCGCCTGGAGCAAAGCGGGCGAGCGTGTCGATGTGGGCGTCGGTGTCGTCGCCTTCCAGGTAGCCGTGGTCCAGCCACAGCACCCGGTCCTGGGCCAGCCAGCCGGCCAGCTTCGTGGTCAGCTCCTCGCGGCTGGCCTGCGGATGGCGCTCGTGCAGGCAGCGCCAGGTGGTCAGCAGGGTGCCGGCGCCATCGGTCTCGATGCCACCGCCCTCCAGCGCGAAGTCGATGCGCTGGTGCGAGGCGTCGCCGAACAGACCCTGGTCGGCAAGCGCCTGCACCAGGCGGTCGTCGCGGCCGGCCTCGAACTTGCCGCCCCAGGCGGTGAAGCGGAAATCCAGCACCCGGAACCCGTCGCCCTCGCGCAGGGTGACCGGGCCGGAATCGCGCAGCCAGGTGTCGTCGTAGTCGAACGGAACGAAGCGCACCCGCTCCATGTCGACCCGGGCCGAGCGCAGGCGCGCGGCGGCGTAGGTCTCGATGTCGTCATCGGCCACGCAGATCCAGGCGTCCTGGAACCGGGTGATCGCGGCGACCAGGGCGATGTAGGTCTCCTCCACCTCGCCCAGCCGGTCGGCCCAGTCGGTGCCGGCATGTGGCCAGGCGAGCAGGATCGCGGACTGGGGTTCCCACTCCGCGGGAAAACGCAGGTTCTCGGTCATTGGTCCAGGGTGCAATGCAGGCCCGGCGCGCGCCGGACGGAGAAAGGAAACAGGCGCCGCGCCGGCCGGGGGCTGCGGACGCCATGCCCACCACCCGGGCAGGCATGGCCACCAGCAGTGGACTCAGCGGATCGGCGGCTTGGGGCCGATCTCTTCGGGCGAGGCCTTGTGCGCCACCACGTCGATCACCCGGTTCTTCTCGAAATAGACCACGTAATCGGGATACACCCAGCGGTTGATGGCGGGCCACTGGCGCTTCTGGCCCCCGCGTGGATCCAGCTTCTCGCTCGGGGTGCCGAAGCGGGCCTCCACCTCGGCCATGCTCAGCCCTCGCGCTGGCTTGGCGGCGACCGGCTTGTCGACCCGCTCGATGAGCAGGGTATCGGCCTGCGCGGCGGCCGACAGGCCTGCCAGCACAAGCAGGGATAGAACATGGAAGGGCTGCTTCATTGGTGTCTCCCCGGACAGTGGTCCGCCGGCGAAAGGGCCGGTCGGTTGCGTTCCGATTGTAAGCAGAACCACGCCGATTGCGCCGCCAGGCGCATCGCGCCGGGCGGAAATACGAAAGGCCGCATCGCTGCGGCCTTCCGGTACGAACCTGCGGCCGCGAGGCCGCACGCCGGCTTCAGCGCTGGCGGGCCTTGAAGCGCGGGTTCGACTTGCAGATCACGAAGACCTTTCCGCGGCGGCGGACCACCTTGCAGTCGCGGTGACGGGCCTTCGCCGACTTCAGGGAGGACAGGACTTTCATGACACACCTCGGAGGACGACGTTTTGTGGGAAGCCAGGGCTGTTCGGGCCGAGGCATGAAAATAAGCCCGCCATTCTACCCACGATTCCGAAGCCTGTTCAAGCAGTTGCAGCCAGGCGGTCCCGGGAGGGTTGGCGCGGCTACAATTTCCGGCCCTGCATCCACCGGAGCGCCCGATGTCCCATCCAGTCCCCGTCCTGACGATCGACGGTCCTTCCGGGGCGGGCAAGGGCACCGTGAGCCGCATCGTCGCCGGGCGCCTGGGGTGGCACTACCTGGATTCCGGCGCACTCTACCGGTCGGTCGGGGTGGCGGCCAGGCGGGCCGAGCTGGACCTGGCCGATCCGGCGGCCCTGGTGAGGTGCACCTTCGACACGGCGATCGAGTTCGCGGACAGCCCGGAAGGCCTGCGGGTGCTGGTGAACGGCACCGATGCCACCGCCGAGGTGCGGCTGGAAACCGCCGGGGCGGTGGCCTCGGCGATAGCGGCCATCCCGGAGGTCCGCCAGGCGCTCAAGGAGCGCCAGCGGGCCTTCCGGCGCGAACCGGGCCTGGTCGCCGACGGGCGGGACATGGGCACCGTGATCTTCCCGGACGCCAGCGCCAAGGTCTTTCTTACCGCCAGCGCCGACGAGCGCGCCCGGCGGCGGTATAACCAGTTGAAGGGAAAAGGGGTTTCGGTTACCTTTGACGGTCTGCTGCGAGAGATCCTCGCCCGCGATGCCCGTGACGCCCAGCGTACGGTCGCACCGCTGAGGCCGGCCGAAGACGCCGTCCTCATCGATACGACCGGCCTTGGCATCGACCAGGTCGTCGAACGCGTGCTGGCCCAGGTGCCATCGCGCGCCTGACCGGCGTTCACCGCGGAACAGCAGATGGCGCATCCCGCGCCAGGCCCCGTCGTGGCGACACGGCGGGTTTTCGTCAACCCACCACACAGGGCGCCGTCACGGGCCTCTTAACAGGGGGGCGGGGCACGACCATCGAAGCGATGGCGACCCGTCCGTGTGTTCAACCGAGTATTCACTAATGACCGAATCTTTTGCCGAGCTGTTCGAACAGAGCGAAGCCACCCTGGCCAAGCTGAAGCCGGGCGCCATCGTCACCGGTACCGTCGTGGAAGTCCGCGGCGACGTGGTGGTGATCAACGCCGGCCTGAAGTCCGAAGGCATCGTGCCGATCGAGCAGTTCCGTAACGACGACGGCGAGATCGACGTGGGCGTGGGCGACCAGGTCAAGGTCGCGCTGGACTCGATCGAGAACGGCTTCGGCGAGACCGTGCTGTCGCGCGAGAAGGCCAAGCGCGCGATGGTGTGGGACGAGCTGGAAGAGGCGCTGGAGAAGAACGAGACCATCACCGGCCGCATCAGCGGCAAGGTCAAGGGTGGTTTCACCGTCGACATCAAGGACGTCCGCGCGTTCCTGCCGGGCTCCCTGGTCGACGTCCGTCCGGTGCGCGATCCGGCCTACCTGGAAGGCAAGGAACTCGAGTTCAAGCTCATCAAGCTGGACCGCAAGCGCAACAACGTGGTCGTCTCCCGCCGTGCGGTGGTCGAGAGCGAGCATTCGGAAGAGCGCGAGCAGCTGATGGAGAAGCTGGTCGAGGGCGCCAAGCTCAAGGGCGTGGTCAAGAACCTGACCGACTACGGCGCGTTCGTGGACCTGGGCGGCATCGACGGCCTGCTGCACATCACCGACATGGCGTGGAAGCGCGTGCGCCATCCGTCCGAGGTGGTCAACGTCGGCGACGAGCTGGAAGTGCGCGTGCTGAAGTTCGACCGCGAGCGCAACCGCGTCTCGCTGGGCCTGAAGCAGCTGGGCGAGGATCCGTGGGACAACATCGCCCGCCGCTACCCGGCCAACAGCCGCGTGTTCGGCAAGGTCTCCAACGTCACCGATTACGGCGCGTTCGTCGAGATCGAGCCGGGCGTCGAGGGCCTGGTGCACGTGTCCGAAATGGACTGGACCAACAAGAACGTCAACCCGTCCAAGGTCGTGCAGGTCGGTGACGAGGTCGAGGTCATGGTCCTGGACGTGGACGAGGAGCGTCGCCGTATCTCCCTGGGCATGAAGCAGGTTGCCGCCAACCCGTGGGAGACCTTCGCCGCCATCCACAAGAAGAACGACAAGGTGTCCGGCCAGATCAAGTCGATCACCGACTTCGGCATCTTCATCGGCCTGGACGGTGGCATCGATGGCCTGGTCCACCTGTCCGACATCAGCTGGAACACCACCGGCGAAGACGTTCTGCGCAACTTCAAGAAGGGTGACACCCTGGACGCGGTCGTCCTGGCCGTCGATCCGGAGCGCGAGCGCATTTCGCTGGGCCTGAAGCAGATGGAGCAGGATCCGTTCGGCCAGTACATGGCCACGCATCCGAAGGGCTCCAAGGTCGAGGGCGTGGTGAAGGAAGTCGACGCCAAGGGCGCCGTGGTCGAGCTGGCCGACGGCATCGAGGGCTACGTTTCCGCGCGCGACATCTCGCACGACCGCGTGGACGACGCTTCCCAGCACCTGAAGGTCGGCGACAAGGTCGAGGCCAAGTTCGTGGGCATGGACCGCAAGGGCCGCAGCCTGCAGCTGTCGATCAAGGCCAAGGACGAGGCGGAGACCGCCGAGGCCCTGGCCGAGTACAACAAGACCGCTGCCGAGGCCGCCGCCGGCACCACCAGCCTGGGCGCGCTGCTGCGTGCGCAGCTGGGCAACAAGTCCGAGTAATGCCTGAAAGTGCGTGAGGCTCCGCGGCGACCCGGTGTTCCCGGGTCGCCGCGGCGTATCGGCCCGCCTGCAAAGTACGAGATGACCAAGTCCGAATTGATCGAGATCCTGGCGCGCCGCCAGTCGCACCTGAAGGCGGAGGACGTGGACCTCGCCGTCAAGTCGCTGCTGGAGATGATGGCCGGCTCGCTTGCTTCGGGCGAGCGCATCGAGATCCGCGGGTTCGGCAGTTTCTCGCTGCATTACCGCCCCCCCCGCATCGGCCGCAACCCCAAGACAGGGGAGTCGGTGGCGTTGCCGGGCAAGCACGTGCCGCACTTCAAGGCCGGCAAGGAACTGCGCGAGAAGGTCAGCGACGTCGTCCCGGCTCCGTCCGAGCCGCAGGATGCGTGACCGCCGCCGCGCCGGTGTCCCCCCGGTCGGCTAAGCTTGGAGTGCCCGTTCACCGGAGCCTCCGCCCATGAACATGCTCCGCCTGCTGGTCCTGCTCGCGTTCCTCGCGATCGGGCTGGTGGTTGGGTCGCTCAATTCGCAGCGGCTCCTGCTTGATTTCGGCGTCGCCGAAGTCGTCACCACTTCGGGCATCGCCATCGTCGTGGCACTGCTGGCCGGCGTCCTGCTGGGCGGCGGGATGGTCGTGGCGAGCAGCGTGCTGCCGCTGCAGCGGCGCCTGCGCCGCGCCGCCCGCGACCAGGCCACCCTGGCCGGCGACGCCCCCAAGACTCCGGTACCGGACCGGGAAGGCAACTGAGCAAATGGAATTCCTCAACGAATGGTTCTGGTTCTTCCTGTTCCTGCCGCTGGCCGCGCTTACCGGCTGGGTGGTGGGCAGGCGTGGCGGGCAGCGCCACGGCGACACCCAGGTCAGCCGGCTGTCCGGAACCTATTTCCGCGGCCTGAACTACCTGCTCAACGAGCAGCCGGACAAGGCCATCGAGCTGTTCCTGCATATCGCCGAGCTGGACAAGGAAACCTTCGAGACGCAGCTGGCGCTGGGGCACCTGTTCCGTCGCAGGGGCGAGGTGGACCGGGCGATCCGGCTGCACCAGGGCCTGGTGCAGCGCAATGACCTCACCGACGCCCAGCGCGTCCAGGCGCTGCTTGGGCTGGGCGAGGACTACATGAAGTCCGGCCTGCTGGACCGTGCCGAGACCGTGTTCACCGACCTGGCCACGATCGACCAGCGCGCGCCGCAGGCCTTGCGCCACCTGATCGGCATCTACCAGGCCGAACGCGACTGGGAGCGTGCGATCGACAACGCGCGCCGCTTCGAGGACGCGACCGGCGAGCCGATGGGCAAGCTGGTGGCGCAGTTCGAATGCGAACTGGCCGAGCGCTACCGTGGCAACGGCGACCTGGACAGTGCGCGCGCCGCGATCGCGCGTGCCTACCAGGCCGACGCCACGTGCGTGCGTGCGGGCATCCTCGAAGGCCGGATCGAGGCCGATTCGGGCCATCCAGAGGGTGCGATCCGCGCGTTCGAGCGCGCCGCGCGCCACGATCCCGACTACCTGCCCGAACTGCTGCCCGGGTTGCAGGCCGCGTACGCGCAGGTGGGCGACACTGCAGGTGCACGCGCGTTCCTGTCGGAGATGAGCGAGCACTACCGCGGGATCGCCCCGGTCCTGGCGCTGACCCGGCTGATCGAGAAGCAGGAAGGTGCCAAGCCCGCGCGCGACTACCTCGGTCGGCAGCTGAAGGACCGTCCCTCGGTCCGTGGCGAGGCCGCGCTGATCGACCTGACCCTGGCGGTGGGCGCCGACAGCACGGCGACCCTGCACGACCTCAAGCACATCACCGACCAGCTGCTGGTGCGCAATCCCAGCTACCGCTGCACCCGTTGCGGATTCGGTGCGCGTACCCACCATTGGCAATGCCCCAGCTGCAAGGAGTGGGCCACGGTCAAGCCGCTGCTGAACTACGCGGTGGTCTGAGCATGGCCCCGGCTCTGGCGGCGGGCCTGCTGCTGGCCGCGGTGTCGGCCCTGGGCACCTGGCTGACGCTGCGCTATGCCCGCCGGCGCCGTCTGCTGGACCTGCCTGGCGAGCGGCGCAGCCACACCGTGCCGACTCCGCGCGGTGGCGGGCTGGGGATCACCCTGGCGTGCCTGGCCGGATGCACCTGGGCAGCGGCGGTCGGGATCCTGCCCGTCGGCGCCGCGCTGGCCGCCGGCCTGGGCCTCGCCCTGGTGGCCGGCATCGGCTGGATCGATGACCACCGGCCGCTGTCGCCGCTGTCCCGGCTGCTGGTGCAGTGCCTGGCGGGGGCGGCCCTGGCGCTCGGGATCCTCGACCTGCAAGGGGGCTGGGCCTGGGCGCTGGCCGCGGCGCTGGCGGTGCCGGTCCTGGTCAACGTCTGGAACTTTATGGATGGGATCGACGGGCTCGCCACCACCCAGGCCATGATCGCCCTGGCCTGTTTCGCGCTCCTGGCGCCGGCCCCGCTCGACGTCGTGGGGTGGGGCGCGTTCGGGGCCTGCTGCGGCTTCCTGCCGTTCAATTACCCGCGCGCGCGGATATTCCTCGGCGACGTGGGCTCGGGGACCCTGGGTTACCTGCTCGCCGCGGTCGGTGTCTGGGCGGCGATGAAGGGTGGAGGGCAGGGGGGCCGCATGGGCGCGCAGCCGTGGCTGCTGCTGTTGCCGCTGTCTGCGTTCCTGGTGGACGCGAGCTTGACGCTGATGTCGCGGATCAGGCGCGGCGAGCAGTGGTGGCTGCCGCATGTATCGCACCTGTACCAGCGTCTGGTCCGGCATTGCGCCAGTCATCTGCGGGTTAGCAATGCGTATGGTCTGTTCAGTCTGCTGGCAGGTTGGCTCGCGTATGTTGCCAGCGCGTCTGGAACGCTTTGTTCGATCGCGGTGACCGGAGCCTGGCTCCTGCTCGCGACCGCGGCATGGGTGTTCGCGGGGAGGCGCCTCCAGGACTCGTGACAGGATCGTCGTACGTATGAATACCGGCTCCACACTGCCCGTCTCCCTGCCGCGTACGGCAATCATCCTGCACGACCTGCTGATGGCCGCGGTGTGCTGGCAGGGCCTGCACGTGCTGCGCTACGCCGCCCGCTCCGAACCGTATGCCTGGGCCCAGTTCACTCCTGCGCTGGGCATCGTGTTGCTGGCACAGGGCCTGGTCTTCTGGCGCGTCGGCCTGTACCGGGGGCTCTGGCGCTTCGCCAGCGTCCCGGATATCTGGAACATCCTCAAGGCAGCCGGCTTCGGCACCGTCGCCATCGTGCTGAGCCTGTCGGTCTACAACCGCCTCGATGCGCTGCCGCGTGCGGTGCTGGTGCTGTACCCGCTGGCGCTGGCGGTGATGCTCGGCGTGCCGCGACTGCTGTACCGGGTCTGGAAGGACGCCCACCTGGCACGCGGCTCGGCCGCCCAGCAGCGGGTGCTGATCCTGGGTGCAGGCCAGGCCGCCGAGGCGCTGGTGCGCGACCTGCGCCGGTCCGGCGCCTACCAGCCGGTCGGTTTCCTGGATGACGCCTCGCAGCTGCAGGGTTCGCACATGCACGGGATGCCAGTGCTTGGCCGGCTGGCTGACGCGACCACCGTGGCCCGCGAAGTGGCCGCGGACATGCTGGTGATAGCCATCCCGTCGCTGGACGCGGCCGGCATGCAACGGGTGCTTGGCATCTGCGAGCAGAGCGGGCTGCCCTTCCGGACCGTGCCGCGGCTCACCGACGTGCTGGAAGGCAAGGCGCTTCCGGGCGAACTGAAAGAGGTGGCGATCGAGGACCTGCTCAATCGTGCACCGGTCACCCCCGACTGGGGACTGATCCGGGGCTGGCTCGAGGGTCGCACGGTGATGGTGACCGGCGCCGGTGGCTCGATCGGCTCGGAGCTGTGCCGCCAGTGCGCGCGCCATGGGGCGCGCAGGATCGTGCTGCTCGAGATATCGGAACTGGCGCTGCTCACCATCCATGCCGAGCTGCAGCGCGCCTTTCCGCGCGTGGAGGTCGAGGCGGTGCTGGGCGACTGTGGCGACCCGGCCGTCACCCGGCATGCGCTGGAGAAGGCATCACCCGACGCTGTGTTCCACGCGGCGGCCTACAAGCAGGTCCCGCTACTGCAGGGCCAGCTGCGCGAGGCCGTGCGCAACAACGTGCTTGCTACCCACACGGTGGCCGAGCTGTGCCGCGAATACAGCGTCGGCACCTTCGTGCTGATCTCCACCGACAAGGCGGTCGATCCGGCCAACGTGCTGGGTGCGTCCAAGCGGATCGCCGAGATGATCGCCCAGTCGCTGGATGCGCGCGTCGACGGGACCCGGTATGTCACCGTGCGTTTCGGCAACGTGCTGGACTCGGCCGGAAGCGTGGTGCCGCTGTTCCGGGAGCAGATCCGTCGAGGCGGGCCGGTCACCGTTACCGATCCGGAGGTCAGCCGCTACTTCATGACCATCCCGGAGGCGTGCCAGCTGATCATGCAGGCCGCCGCCTCGGGCTCGCACGCGGCCATATACACGCTGGACATGGGCGAGCCGGTGCCGATCCGCCTGCTGGCCGAACAGATGATCCGGCTGGCGGGCAAGCAGCCCGGCCGGGACATCGAGGTGATCTACACGGGCCTGCGTCCCGGCGAGAAGCTGCACGAAACCCTGTTCTATTCCGACGAGCATTACCGTCCCACCGCGCACCCCAAGATCCTGGAGGCGGGAGCCCGGGAATGCCCGGCCGACCTGCTGCTGGGGGAGGTTGAACAAATGCGTGACGCGGTCTCGCGCTATGATGAAACCGCGCTGCGGCAGGGGCTGCAGGTGCTCATCCCCGAGTTCTCGCCCCGCCCGGCCTTCCAGGAGAACACCGCAACGGTTGTTCCGTTCCCCGCGCGAGAGGCAGTAAGGACACGATGACCAGAAGGATTCGCAAGGCAGTATTCCCGGTGGCCGGCCTCGGCACCCGGTTCCTCCCCGCAACCAAGACCGTCCCCAAGGAGATGCTGCCGATCATCGACCGGCCGCTGATCCAGTATGCGGTGGACGAGGCGATCGAAGCCGGCTGCGACACGCTGGTGTTCGTGACCAACCGTTACAAGCACTCCATCGCCGATTACTTCGACAAGCACTACGAGCTGGAGCAGAAGCTGGAGCAGTCTGGCAAGCTCGAGCAGCTGGGCCTGGTGCGCGAGCCGCTGCCTGCGCACGTGCGGGTGGTGTTCGTGACCCAGAAGGAGGCCCTGGGCCTGGGCCACGCCGTGCTCTGCGCCAAGGACGTGGTCGGCGACGAACCGTTCGCGGTGCTGCTGCCTGACGACCTGATGTGGAACCGCGGAGATGGCGCCCTGAAGCAGATGGCCGACCTGGCCGAAGGCAGCGGCGGTGGCGTGATCGCGGTGGAGGAAGTGCCCCGGGACAAGACTTCCAGCTACGGCATCGTCGCCACCCGCGATTTCCAGGGCCGCAGCGGTCGGATCGAGGCCATGGTCGAGAAGCCCAAGCCGGAGGACGCGCCCAGCACCCTGGCCGTGGTGGGCCGCTACATCCTGCCCGGCAGCATCTTCCAGACCCTGGAAACCACCGGCCGTGGCGCCGGCGGCGAGATCCAGCTGACCGACGCGATCGCCGCGACGATCAAGGACGGCGGCCACATCGACGCCTACCACTTCGAGGGCCGGCGTTTCGACTGCGGCGCGCACATCGGCCTGATCGAGGCCACCGTGCATTTCGCGCTGGAGCATCCCAAGCATGGTGCGGCCGCGCGCGATGCGATGCTGGCAGCGCTGGACGAGAAGCGCGGCTGAGCCATCCGCCGGGAGTACAAAGGAAAACGGCGCCCTCGGGCGCCGTTTTCGTTTCCACCGTGCCCGACGGGGCGGGGGGACGGCTCAGAGCGCCTCGAAGATGCCCGCCGCGCCCATGCCGGTACCGATGCACATGGTCACCATGCCGTACTTCTGCTGGCGCCGGCGCAGGCCGTGGAGCAGGGTCGCGGTGCGGACGGCGCCGGTCGCGCCCAGCGGATGACCCAGCGCGATCGCGCCGCCCAGCGGGTTGACCCTGGACGGGTCCAGTCCGCTGTCGCGGATCACCGCCAGCGCCTGCGCGGCGAAGGCTTCGTTGAGCTCGATCCAGTCCAGCTGGTCCTTGGTGAGGCCGGCCTGCTTCAGCGCCTTCGGGATCGCGGCGATCGGGCCGATGCCCATCACTTCGGGACGCACGCCTGCCACCGAGAAGCTGACGAAGCGGGCGAGGGGAGTCAGGCCGTAATCCTTGATCGCCTGCTCGGACGCCAGCAGCACCGCGCCGGCGCCGTCGCTCATCTGCGAGGAGTTGCCGGCGGTGACACTGCCGCCGAACTGGCCATTGCGGAACACCGGACGCAGCCGGGCCAGGCCCTCGATCGAGGTGTCCGGGCGCGGGCCCTCGTCGGTGTCCACCAGGCGCTTCTTCAGCTGGATGGCGTTGCCGGCGAGGTCGGGCAGGTGCGAGAGCACCTCGTACGGGCTGATCTCATCGCGGAATTCGCCGGCGGCGATCGCGGCCAGCGCCTTCTGGTGGGAGGCGAGGGCGAACGCGTCCTGGTCCTCGCGCGAGACCTTCCACTCGTCGGCCACCTTCTCGGCAGTGATGCCCATGCCGTAGGCGATGGCGACGTGGTCGTCCTTGAACACCGACGGCGACAGCGCGACCTTGTTGCCCATCATCGGGACCATCGACATCGATTCGGTGCCGCCGGCCAGCATCAGGTCGGCGTTGCCCAGGCGGATCTGGTCGGCGGCCAGTGCGACGGCCTGCAGGCCGGACGAACAGAAGCGGTTGATGGTCTGGGCGGCGATGGTGTTCGGCAGGCCAGCCAGCAGCAGGCCGATGCGGGCCACGTTCATGCCCTGCTCGCCCTCCGGCATGGCGCAGCCGATGATGGCGTCGTCGATGCGGTTGACGTCGATGCCCGGTGCCTGCGCAACCACGGCCTTGAGCACGTGGGCGAGCATGTCGTCGGGACGGGTGTTGCGGAACACGCCTTTGGGCGCCTTGCCGACCGGGGTGCGGGTGGCGGCGACGATGTAGGCGTCCTGGATCTGCTTGCTCATGGAACTCTCCGGAATCTGATGACGGGGACAGGAACAGGATCGACGGGGCGGGCGGTCCCGCCCGGGATCAGTTCCTCAGCGGCTTGCCCGTCTTGAGCATGTGGCCGATGCGCGCCTGGGTCTTTTCCTGCTGTGCCAGCTCGACGAAGTGCCTGCGCTCGAGCGAGAGCAGCCATTCCTCGTCGACCAGCGAGCCACGATCGATCTCGCCACCGCTGACGACGGTGGCGATGCGGGTCGCGATCTCGTCGTCGTAAGGGCTGATGAAGCGGCCTTCCAGCATGTTGACCAGCAGCATGCGGAAGGTGGCGATGCCGACGTCGCCGGCGACCTGGATACGGCGCTCCGGCAGCGGCGGACGGTAGCCACCCTCGGCCAGGTTGCGCGCCTCGGCCTTGGCCACGTGCAGCAGCTCGTGGGCGTTGAACACGATTCGGTCGGTCGGGCGCAGCAGGCCCAGTTCCTTGGCCTCGGCCGCCGAGCTCGAGACCTTGGCCATGGCCACGGTCTCGAAGGTCTTCTTCAGTTCGGCGAACACGTCGCCGCCCGGGCCGGCCGCCCGCGAAGCACGGACCGCCAGCTCCTTGAGGCCGCCACCGGCCGGCAGCAGGCCCACGCCGGCTTCGACCAGGCCGATGTAGCTCTCCAGGTGGGCCACGGTGCGTGCGCTGTGCATCTGGAACTCGCAGCCGCCCCCCAGGGCCAGGCCGCGCACGGCGGCCACCACCGGGACCAGCGCGTACTTGATGCGCTGGCTGGTGCGCTGGAAGTTGGCGACCATCTCCTCGAACTGGTCGACCTTGCCTGCCTGCAGCAGGCCCAGCGCGCCGGCCAGGTCGGCGCCGGCGGAGAAGGGCTCCTTGTGCTGCCAGATCACCAGGCCCTGGAAGTCGCGCTCGGCGATGGAGATCGCTTCCTGCAGACCGTTGAGAACGTGGTCGGAAACGGTGTTCATCTTGGTCTTGAACGAGGCCACGGCGATGCCGTCGCCGTCGTGCCACATGCGCACGCCGTCGTTCTCGTAGACCGTGGTGCCCGGGTCGAACTTCTCGCCCAGCAGCGGATCGGGGAAGCGCTGGCGCTGGTAGACCGGCAGCGACGAACGCGGGACCACGGTGTTACTGGCCGGGCTGTAGCTGCCCTGCGCGGCGTGCACGCCCTCGCGGCCGTCCAGCACCCAGGCCGGCAGCGGGGCGTCGCTCATGGCCTTGCCGGCGGCGATGTCGACGGCGATCCACTGTGCCACCTGCTTCCAGCCGGCAGCCTGCCAGGTCTCGAACGGGCCCAGCGACCAGCCGTAGCCCCAGCGGATGGCCAGGTCGACGTCGCGCGCGGTATCGGCAATGTCGGCCAGGTGGTAGGCGCTGTAGTGGAACAGGTCGCGGAACGCGGCCCACAGGAACTGCGCCTGCGGATGCTTGCTCTCGCGCAGCCTGGCGAACTTCTCGGCAGGCTGCTTGATCTTCAGGATCTCGACCACCTCGTCGGCGGCCTTGCGGTCGGCCGGGCGGTAGTCCTGCGTGTCCAGGTCCAGGACCATGATGTCCTTGCCGACCTTGCGGAAGATGCCGGCGCCGGCCTTCTGGCCCAGTGCGCCCTTGGCGATCAGCGCCTGCAGCCAGTCGGGCGACTGGAAGTACCCGTGCCACGGGTCCTGCGGCAGGGTGTCGGCCATGGTCTTGATGACGTGGGCCATGGTGTCCAGGCCGACCACGTCGGAGGTGCGGTAGGTGGCCGACTTGGGCCGGCCTACCAGGGGCCCGGTCAGCGCGTCGACCTCGTCGAAGCCCAGGCCGAACTGGCGGGTGTGGTGGATCACCGACAGGATCGAGAACACGCCGATGCGGTTGCCGATGAAGTTCGGGGTGTCCTTGGCGTAGACCACGCCCTTGCCGAGCTGGGTGGTCAGGAAGGTTTCCAGGCCCTCCAGCACCGCCTTGTCGGTGGTGTCGGCGGGGATCAGCTCGGCCAGGTGCATGTAGCGCGGCGGATTGAAGAAGTGCACGCCGCAGAAGCGGTGGCGCAGCTGTTCCGGCAGCACGCCGGCCAGGGCGTTGATGCCCAGGCCCGAGGTGTTGGACGCCAGCACCGCGGTGTCGTTCACGAACGGGGCGATCTTCCGGTACAGGTCCTGCTTCCAGTCCATCCGCTCGGCGATGGCCTCGATGATCAGGTCGCAGTCGCGCAGCTGCTCCAGGCCGGTGTCGTAGTTGGCCGGCGTGATGGAGGCCGCCAGTGACTTGCTGGCCAGAGGGGCGGGGCTGAGCTTGGCGAGGTTGCCGACGGCCTTGAGCACGATGCCATCGGCCGGACCTTCCCTGGCGGGCAGGTCGAACAGCACGGTATCCACGCCGGCATTGGTCAGGTGGGCGGCAATCTGCGCCCCCATGACGCCGGCGCCAAGGACGGCGGCGCGACGTACAAGCAGTTTCTGGGACATGTTCTGCAACCTCTTCGATGGTATGGGTTACTTGCTTTCCGCCAGGAGCCCGGCGGTGGCAAAACGGATCAGTTCGCGGGCCGCGCGTGCGCGGTGTTCGGATTCGCTGGCGCCTGGCGGGCGCTTGATAAGGCCGAAGTCGGACATCGCGTAGGTCAGTGCCCCGGCGAGGAAGTCCAGCCGCCAGTACAGGATTTCCTTGTCCAGCTCCGGCAGCACCGCCGCCAGCGCCTTGCCAAACTCGCGCAGGACATGCCCGTAGTGGTCGGACAGGAACCGGCGCAGGCTGTCGTTGTGCTCGGCGTAGGCACGGGCGATCAGCCGGACGAAGGCGGCGCCGCCGTTGCGGTCCTGCGCCAGCGCCAGCGCCGGATCGATGAAGGCGGCCAGGATCGGCTCGAGCTGGCCGGGGTGTCCACGCAGGGCGGCCCCCAGCTGCTCCAGGCGCTGGCCGGTCATTACATCCATCCGGCGGCGGAAGACCTCGTTGACCAGGTTTTCCTTGGAGCCGAAGTGGTAGTTCACCGCGGCGATGTTGACCGCCGCCAGGCTGGTGACCTGGCGCAGCGAGGTGCCGGCGAAGCCGTGCTGGGCGAACAGTTCCTCGGCCGCGCCGAGGATCCGTTCCTTGGTGGAGAAGTGTGCTGGCCTGCCCATGTCCGCCGGAGTGAATCAAACGATTGTTTAATCCTAGGGGCGGATCCGGGCGGGGTCATTTTGCGCCGCAACAAACCGGTGCCTGCAAAGCGGGGCGGGTAATGCTAGAATTTGCCGCTGCTGCCCAAGCTAAGCCCGCGCCCCGCCGCGGGTTTTTACTTCAGGCCCGGCCCCGGGCCGGATCCGTCCCACCCTCAAAGAAGAAGAAATCCAATGGCGCTGGAGCGCACCCTTTCGATCGTCAAGCCCGATGCCGTCGCCAAGAACGTGATCGGCGAAATCTATTCCCGCTTCGAGAAGGCCGGCCTGAAGGTCGTCGCTGCCAAGTACAAGCAGCTGTCGCGCCGCGAGGCCGAGGGCTTCTACGCCGTGCACCGCGAGCGTCCGTTCTTCAACGCCCTGGTCGAGTTCATGATCTCCGGCCCGGTGATGATCCAGGTCCTGGAAGGCGAGAACGCCGTGCTCAAGCACCGCGAGCTGCTGGGCGCCACCAATCCGAAGGAAGCGGCGCCGGGCACCATCCGCGCCGACTTCGCCGAATCCATCGACGCCAACGCCGCCCACGGCTCGGACTCGGTCGAGAACGCGGCCATCGAAGTGGCCTACTTCTTCGCCGCCACCGAAGTCGTGTCGCGCTGAGCGTACTGAAGTAGAAGGTCGAAGCACGTGTCCGGACTGCAGCCGATTCCCAGCGTGACCACCACCGGCGACCCTGTCGTCGCGCCGGTGGCTGCGCGCCAGAACCTGCTGGAACTGGATCGTGCGGGGCTGGAGTGCTTCTTCGAGGAGACCCTCGGCGAGAAGCGCTACCGCGCCCACCAGGTGATGAAGTGGATCCACCACCGCTACGTCACCGACTTCGACCAGATGACCGACCTCGGCAAGGCGCTGCGCGCCAAGCTGCATGCGCATGCCGAGGTCGTCGTCCCCAACGTCGTGTTCGACAAGCCCTCCGCCGACGGTACCCACAAGTGGCTGCTGGCGATGGGCGCCGATGGCAAGAACGCCATCGAGACGGTGTACATCCCTGACAAGGGGCGCGGCACCCTGTGTGTTTCCTCACAGGTCGGCTGCGGCCTCAACTGCACCTTCTGCTCGACCGCCACCCAGGGCTTCAACCGCAACCTGACCACCGCCGAGATCATCGGGCAGGTCTGGGTCGCTGCACGCCACCTGGGCAACGTGCCGCACCAGATGCGCCGCCTCACCAACGTGGTGATGATGGGCATGGGCGAGCCCCTGATGAACTTCGAGAACGTCGTGCGCGCCATGAGCGTGATGCGCGACGACCTGGGCTACGGCCTGGCCAACAAGCGGGTGACGCTGTCGACCTCCGGCCTGGTGCCGATGATCGACCGCCTCTCCACCGAGAGCGACGTGTCCCTGGCGGTGTCCCTGCACGCGCCCAACGACGCGCTGCGTGAGACGCTGGTCCCGTTGAACAGGAAGTACCCGATCGCCGAACTGATGGCGTCCTGTGCGCGCTACCTGCGCGCGAACAGGAAGCGCGACTCGGTGACTTTCGAATACACCCTGATGAAGGGCATCAACGACCAGCCCGAGCACGCCCGGCAGCTGGCCAGGCTGATGCGCCAGTTCGACAACACGGTGCAGGCGCGCGATTCGGGCAAGGTGAACCTGATCCCGTTCAATCCGTTCCCCGGCACCCGCTACGAGCGGTCGGACGAGGAGCAGATCCGCGCCTTCCAGAAGATCCTGCTCGATTCGCAGGTGTTGACGATGGTCAGGCGCACCCGGGGCGACGACATCGATGCAGCCTGTGGCCAGCTCAAGGGCCAGGTCATGGACCGCACCCGCCGGCAGGCCGAGTTCCTGCGCAACCTTGAGCGCGACGGCCAGGCGCCGCGGGCCGGGGGCAATGCGGCGGCCTGAGCGGTTACTGCTCCTTTTCTGTGGCGCGCTGCTGCTGGCGGCCTGCGCCAGGCCGGCGACCGTCAAGGCGCCCAAGATCCGTGGCTCCGAACGCGTGGCGCCGGTCTACCGGCTCGGCGACGCCGATTCGACCCGCCAGCGGGTGCAGGCGCGCGACGCCATCGGCCTGGCCGGTCAGCGCCTGGCCGCCGGCGAGCTGGCGGATGCGGAGAAGCAGGCGCGCCGTGCCTTGGCCATCGACCCGCAGGCGGTAGACGCGATCACCCTGCTCGGCGCGATCGAGTCTGCCCGCGGCAACGCCGGGGCCGCCGGCAAGCACTACCGTCGCGCCGCGGAACTGGCACCGGCCAGCTCCGATACCCTCAACAACTATGGTGCCTGGCTGTGCGCCAACGGCTATCCGGCGGAGTCGCTGGTGTGGCTGGACCGGGCGATGGCGGCGCTGGGCCCGGCCTCGCCGGTATCGGCCCTGGCCAACGCCGGCAGCTGTGCACTGCGCAGCGGCCAGTACGAGCGCGCCGAGCGCGACCTGCGCCAGGCCCTTGAGCTGGATCCGGGCAACGCCGCCGCCCTGGAACACATGGCGGCGCTGGCCCTGGAGCAGGGCAGGCTGCTGCAGGCGCGCGCCTTCGCCGAACGTCGGCTGGCGGCTGCGCCGGCGGATGCATCCGTGCTACAACTCGCGGTCAGTATTGAACAGGGGCTTGGCGACAGGGTGGCCGCCAGCCGGTATCAACAGCGGCTCAGGGCGGAGTTCCCGGAAGCCGTCACTGCAAACACCGGGGAAGATCCACAGTGATCCAGTCTGACAACGCGAACGTCGGGGGAGACGCTCGGGGTTGCGGAGAGCTGCTGCGCGAAGCGCGCGTGGCGGCCGGCATGGAAGTGCGCGAGGTCGCTTCGCGCCTGCACATGCCCACGCACGTCGTCGATGCACTTGAGCAGGGCCGCTGGGACGTCATCGGCGCGCCGGTCTTCGTACGCGGCCAGCTGCGCAGCTATGCGCGGCTGCTGCGCGTGGACCTGGAGCCGCTGCTGCAGGCGCAGGTGGCCGCGCCTGTCCCCGTGGAGCTGGTCAGCCACGCGCATACTCCGCGCCTGCAGCGGGCCATGGAGAACATCGCCCGGCGCGCGGTGTACGTGGTGATCACCGCCGCGATCGCGGTGCCGGTGTGGCTGGCCACCCGCTCGCATTTCACCGAAACCGCCCCGGCCACCGCCTCGCTGGACGTGGTGCCGCCCGCGGCCGCGCCCGGCACCGGGCCTGCCGTGCGGCCCTCGGCACCAGCCGCCGCACCGCGCGGCAGCCTGCCGGCAGCGCCTGAAAGTGGGCCCTACGTGGCCTCCCTTGCCCCGGTGGGCCGCACGCAGGGTGCACCGGCGGCGGCGCTCGAGCTCAGCTTCCAGGGCGACAGCTGGATGGAGGTCACCGGCCGCGAGGGCCGGGTGCTGGAGCAGCGGCTGATGCGCGAAGGCGAGTCCCGCAGCTTCCAGCCGGGCGAAGTGCAGGCCGTGGTGCTGGGCAATGCGTCCGCGGTACGGGTTCAGCAAGCCGGCAGTATCGTGGACCTCGGCCCCTTCAAGCGGGCGAACGTGGCCCGCTTTGCGGTATCCTCTGACGGCTCCGTCGAGCCCGCCCAGTAAGCGGTCGGCGGGCCACCCAAACAAGAACAAGAATACGTCCCCGCTGCGGGCCGCACGGGGCAGGACTCTGCATGGCAATCGACGACCTTCTGGACGAGCACGAACAGGGCGAACGCGTCCGCACCTGGCTGCGCAGGAACCTGCTCGGCATCATCGCGGGCCTGGCGCTGGGTATCGGCGCCATCTACGGGATGCAGGAGTGGCAGCAGCACCGCCACGGCCAGCAGCAGGCCGCCCACGCCGCCTATGCGGCCGCGCTGGCGAAGGTCGAGGCCGGCGAGCATGACGCCGGCGCGCCGCTGGCCAACCAGGAGGGCGTGTACGCCACCCTCGCAGCGCTGCGGGTGGCCAAGGCCCAGGTCGAGGCCGGGAAGCTGGACGATGCGATCACCACACTGCGCGGCGTCAAGGCCGAGCCGGCGCTGCAGCCGGTGGTGGACCAGCGCCTGGCCCAGTTGCTGATCGCGACCGGCAAGCCGCAGGACGCCGTCGCGTTGCTGAAGGACCGGGACGGCGCCACCGCGCTGGAGCTGCAGGGCGACGCCTACCTGGCGGAGGGCCGCCAGGCCCAGGCCCGCGAACTGTATGGAAATGCCCTGGCCGCGCTGGACGCCGACGCGCCCGAGCGCCGCCGCGTCGAACTGAAGCTGCAGGAAGCCGGTGGCCAGGTGCCCGAACCGGCGGAGTCGATCTGATGCTGAACACCCACATGTTGAAACGCGCGGCGGCGCTGGTCGTGCTGGCGTCGCTGCTGGCCGGCTGCAGCACCGTCAAGGGCTGGTTTGGCGGCAAGAACGCCGAAGCCAAGAAGGCTGCCGAGCCGGCCGAACTGGTGGACTTCGAGCCCAGCGTGTCGGTACGCAAGGCCTGGAGCGCCAACCTCGGCGATGGCGAGGACCGGATCGGCGCCCGCCAGGGTCCGGCGGTGGCCGATGGCCGCGTCTATGCCGCCGCGGCCGAAGGCCGCGTGCTGGCGCTGGACCTGCAGAGCGGCAAGCGGATCTGGGAATTCGAGGCCGACAAGGACCAGAACCTGCGCCTGACCGGCGGTCCCGGCGTCGGCGAAGGCCTGGTGGCGGTCGGCGGCCTGGACGGCTCGGTGATCGTGCTGGACGCCGCCGATGGCAGCGAGCGCTGGCGGGCCAAGGTGCGCAGCGAGGTGATCGCCAGCCCGGCCGTCTCCCAGGGCCTGGTGTTCGTGCGCAGCAACGATGGCCGCATCACCGCGTTCGACGCCGCCAGCGGCGAGCAGCGCTGGTATGCCGAGCGCGAGCTGCCCAGCCTGACGGTGCGTGGCAATGCCGCGATGACCCCCGGCCCGGGCCTGCTGTTCACCGGCAACGACGACGGTACCCTGGCGGCGCTCGGCCTGCAGGATGGCCGCCTGCTGTGGGAACAGAACGTGGGCCTGCCCGAGGGCCGCAGCGAGCTGGAGCGCATGGCCGACGTGGATGGCCCGGTGGTGCTGGACGGTACCCTGCTGGTCGCCAACAGTTTCAAGAGCCGCACCCTGGCCATCGACGGTCCCAGCGGCAGGCCGATGTGGCAGAGCGACCATGGTGGCGGCGGCGCGATCGGCGTGGCGCCCTCGGCGCTGGTGGTCTCCACCGCCGCCGGCAGCGTCTACGCGCTGGACAAGTCCAACGGCGCGGCACTGTGGTCGCAGCCGGTGCTGGCGCGTCGCTCGCTGAGCGGCGTGGCGGTCCAGGGCGATTACGCCGTCGTTGGCGACTATGCCGGCTATGTGCACTGGCTGCGCCTGGACAACGGCGAGATGGCGGCACGGGCGAAGGTGGGTCGCAAGAAGGCGATCAAGGCCGCGCCGGTGGTGGCCGATGGGCTGCTGCTGGTGCAGGACGTCGAGGGTGGGCTGACCGCCTTCCGCCTGGACTGACCGGACGGATGCTGGCAGGAACCCCGGAATGCTACCGCTGGTTGCCCTGGTCGGACGGCCGAACGTCGGCAAGTCGACCCTTTTCAATGCGCTGACGCGCAGCCGCGACGCGCTGGTCCACGACCAGCCGGGCGTGACCCGCGACCGGCACTACGGCGTGTGCCGGCTGGACCCGGAGCAGCCGTTCCTCCTGGTCGACACCGGCGGCATCGCCGGCGACGAGGAAGGGCTGGCCGGCGCGACCGCGCGCCAGGCACGGGCGGCGGCCGCCGAGGCGGACCTGATCATGTTCGTCGTGGATGGCCGCGAAGGCGCCTCGGCGCTGGACGACGAGATCCTGTCCTGGCTGCGCAAGCTGGCACGGCCGACCCTGCTGGTCATCAACAAGATCGACGGCACCCACGAGGATGCGGTCCGCGCCGAGTTCGCGCGTTATGGCTTCAGCGACGTGCTGGCGGTGTCCGCCGCGCACCGGCAGGGACTGGACGACCTGCACGAGGAGATCCTCGCGCGGATGCCCGAGGAGGGCAGCGGCGAGGTGCTGGACAGCGACCCGGAGCGCCTGCGGATCGCCTTCGTCGGCCGTCCCAATGTCGGCAAGTCCACGCTGGTGAACCGGCTGCTGGGCGAGGAGCGGATGATCGCTTCCGAAGTGCCCGGTACTACCCGCGATTCGATCGCCGCGGACCTGGAGCGCGACGACCGCAAGTACCGGCTGATCGACACGGCGGGCATCCGCCGCCGCGGCAAGGTCGAAGAGGCGGTCGAGAAGTTCTCGGTGGTCAAGACCATGCAGGCGATCGAGCGCTGCCAGGTCGCGGTGCTGATGCTGGATGCCACCGAGGGCGTCACCGACCAGGACGCCACCGTGCTGGGCGCGGTGCTCGATGCCGGCCGGGCGCTGGTGGTGGCGGTCAACAAGTGGGACGGCCTGACCACTTACCAGCGCGACCAGGCCGAGGTGCTGCTGCAGCGCAAACTTTCCTTCGTGCCGTGGGCCGAGTCGGTGCGGATCTCGGCGAAGCATGGTTCGGGCCTGCGCGAGCTGTTCGCCGCCGTGCATCGTGCGCACAATTCGGCGGTCCGCAGCTTCAGCACCAGCGAGGTCAACCAGGCGCTGGAGATCGCGGTGGAGACCAACCCGCCGCCGAGCATCCGCGGCCACGTCTCCAAGCTGCGCTACGTGCATCCGGGTGGCGAGAACCCCCCGACCTTCGTGGTCCACGGCACCCGCCTGAAGGTGCTGCCGGATTCGTACAAGCGCTACCTGGAGAACTTCTTCCGCAAGCGCTTCAAGCTGGTGGGTACGCCGGTCCGCATGCTGTTCCGCGAAGGCGCCAACCCGTACGAAGGCAAGAAGAACGAGCTGACCGACCGCCAGGTGCAGCGCAAGCGGCGGCTGATGCGCCACGTCAAGCGCAAGTGAGCCCCGCGCCGGCCGCCGCGGACATCACCCTCGGCCTGCTTGCCGGAGGACGCGGCAGCCGCCTCGGCGGGATCGACAAGGCCTGGCTCGAACGTGACGGCGTGCCGCAGGTACTGCGGCTGGCGCGCCGTTTTCCCGCAGAGACGGGCCGGGTGCTGGTCAGCGCCAACCGCGACCTGCCGCGCCATGCCGAGGCCGGACTGGCCACCATCGTCGACCGCCTGCCGCCCGGCAGCGGACCGCTGGCGGGGATCGAGGCATTGGCCTGCGCCTGCGGCACGCCCTGGCTGCTCACCCTGCCGGTGGACATCTTCGACGCCAACGACTGCCTGGTGCGGACGCTGGTGGCCTGCCGCGACGCCGATGGTGCGGTGGCGGAGGACGCCGACGGCCTGCAGCCGCTGGTCGCGATGTACCGGGTGGCGGCGTTGCGCGAGGTGCTGCCCGCGGCACTGGCCAGCGGCGAACTGTCGCCGCGGCGGGTGCAGCAACGGCTGCGCATGGCCCGGGTCGGTTTCACTGGCGTACGCTTCGGCAACCTCAACACCCCCCAAGACCTCGCCGCGGTGCACGTCGTGCTGCCGTCGCGCTGAGGCGCATCCCAGGGCAGCCGCGATGACCGACGTATTCCCCACCCGCATCGGCGTCCAGCAGGCGCTGGATCTGCTGCGCGCCGCCGCGGCCGCCCGCGTGCGTGCGACCGAGCAGGTCCCAACCCGCCGCGCCGACGGCCGCGTGCTGGCCGCCGACGTGGTCGCGCAGGTCGCCCTGCCGGCCTTCGACAACAGCGCGATGGACGGTTTCGCGCTGCGCCACGCCGACCTCCGCGGCGACGCGCCGGTCAGCCTGCAGCTGGCCGGCGAGCAGTTCGCCGGGGCGGACCTGGGGCTTGAAGTCGGTCCCGGCCAGTGCGTGCGCATCACCACCGGCGCGCCACTGCCGGCCGGCGCGGATGCCGTGGTGATCCGCGAGGACGCACGCGAGGCCGATGGCCGCGTGCTGGTTCCGGCCGGGGTGCGCGCCGGCGCGCACGTGCGCCGCCGGGGCGAGGACGTGATGCCTGGCGACGTGGTGTTGCAGGCCGGGCAGGTGCTGACGCCGGCCCGCATCGGCCTGGCCGCGGCGCTGGGGATCGACCGCCTGGACGTGGCCGCGCGCCCGACCGTTGCGGTGTTCACCAGCGGCGACGAACTGGCCGAGCCTGGCATGCCCTTGCAGCCGGGCCAGGTCTACAACAGCAACCGCGAACAGCTGATGGCCCAGCTGCGTGCCGCCGGACTGGAACCGGTGGCCTGGCCGACCCTGCCGGACGATCCCGAGCGCATCGCCGCGGTGCTGGACGATGCGGTGGAGAATTTCGACCTGGTGCTGACCTGTGGCGCGGTGTCGGCGGGCGAGAAGGACCACCTGCCCGGCTGGCTGCAGGCTCGCGGGAAGATCGGCTTCTGGAAGGTGCGCATGCGGCCGGGGATGCCGGTGCTGTTCGGCCAGGCCGGCCGCGCGCTGGTGCTGGGCCTGCCGGGCAACCCGGTATCGGTGCTGGCGACCTTCCACGTGTTCGGGCGCGCGCTGGTGGATGCGCTGCAGGGCAGGGAGCCGCGCCCGCGCTGGCATGCGCGGCTGGCCGGGCCGTGGGCCAAGCGCCACGAGCGTCTTGAATTCCTGCGCGGCCGCCTGGAGCCGGGCCAGGACGCCACCTTGCGGGTACACCCGGTGCCGGCGGATGGTTCGCACCGGCTGCGCGGCGCGGCCGCCAGCGATGCGCTGATCGTGCTGGAGGAGGGCGCGCGGGACTACGCCGGCGGCGACCTGGTCGAGGTGCTGCCGCTGTAGCGGCCCGCAGGGCGATGCAGTGTTGCGCACAGGGCCAGGCAGCGTGCTTCCGCCTGCCGCCGGCGCGGCCGATAATCCGGCCATGGACACACAGACGGTGAGCCCGCGGCAGGCCCGCGAACGCCAGCGCCAGGGCGCGCTGCTGATCGATATCCGCGAGCCGCACGAGCGCGTCTCCGGCCAGGCCGAGGGCGCGCTGGCCGTGGGCCGCGCCGAACTGGAGGCGGCGCCGGCGGCGCACCTGCCCGGGCCGGACGCGGAGGTGCTGCTGATCTGCCAGGTCGGAAGGCGTTCGCAGGCCGCCGCCGCGACGCTGCAGGCGGCCGGATTCACGCGCGTGCGCTCGGTGGACGGTGGCACCGGCGCCTGGGCGTCCGCGGGCCTGCCCCTGGTCCGGCCCCGGCTGGAACCGGAGCAGGCCGATTTCCTGGAGCGGTATTCGCGCCACCTGCGCCTGGCCGAGGTCGGTGTGGAGGGCCAGCAGCGCCTGGCGGCCGCGCGCGTGCTGCTGCTCGGAGCGGGCGGGCTGGGCTCGCCGGTGGCGTTTTACCTGGCAGCGGCCGGGGTGGGGCATATCCGCCTGGTGGACGACGACGTGGTGGACCGCAGCAACCTGCAACGCCAGATCCTGCACACGGAGGCCTCGATCGGCACGCCGAAGGTGGAGTCGGCGCAGCAGCGGCTGCAGGCGCTCAATCCCTCCATCCGGATCGAGCCGGTGCAGGCGCGGGTGACCTCCGACAACGTCGAGAAGCTGCTCGAGGGGATCGACCTGGTGGTCGACGGCTCGGACAACTTCCCGCTGCGCTACCTGCTCAACGACGCCTGCGTGAAGCTGGGCAAGCCGCTGGTGTACGGCGCGGTACAGCGTTTCGAGGGCCAGGTGAGCGTGTTCGACGCCGGCCGCCATCGCGGCCAGGCGCCGTGCTACCGCTGCCTTTTCCCCGAACCGCCGCCGCCGGAGCTGGCACCCAGTTGTGCCGATGCGGGGGTGCTGGGCGTGCTGCCGGGCATCGTCGGGCTGCTGCAGGCCAACGAGGCGATCAAACTGCTGCTGGGGATCGGCCAGCCGCTGGCTGGGCGCCTGCTGCAGTTCGACGCGCTCGCGCCGCGTTTCCGCGAGCTGCGCCTGCCCCCGGATCCGGACTGCCCGGTGTGCGCGCCCGGCCGCCCGTTCCCCGGTTACATCGACTACGCCGCATTCTGCGCCGCGCACTGACCGGTGCGGCCACCCATTTGCGCGGGCCAGCCCCGCACCTGACGGAACAGCCATGGCAGCCGAGGCGGGAAGCGAACTGGTGAAGGTGGTCGCCCTGCTCGGGGCGGCGGTGGTGATGGTGCCGTTGTTCCGCCGCCTGGGGCTGGGCTCGGTGCTCGGCTACCTGACGGCCGGGCTGCTGGTGGGGCCGTTCGGGCTGGGGTGGTTCAGCGACCCGCAGGCGATCCTCCACATCGCCGAGTTGGGGGTGGTGATGTTCCTGTTCGTGATCGGCCTGGAGATGCGGCCGGCCCACCTGTGGGGGCTGCGGCGGCAGATCTTCGGACTCGGCACGCTTCAGATCGCGCTGTGCACGGTGGTGCTGACGGCGGTCGCGCTGCTGTGCGGCCTGCGCATGCCCGCGGCCTTCATCGGCGCGGCGGGCTTCGTGCTGACCTCCACGGCGGTGGTGATGCAGCTGCTGGGCGAGCGGGGCGACATCGCCCTGCCACGCGGCCAGCGGATCGTCTCGATCCTGCTGTTCGAGGACCTGCTGATCGTGCCGCTGCTGGCCCTGGTGGCGTTCATGTCGCCGTTGCCGGAGGAGGTGGGGGCGGCCAGCCGGTGGACGTCGGTCCTGGTGGGAATCGGCGCGCTGGCAGGGCTGGTGGTGGCCGGGGTGTGGCTGCTCAACCCGCTGTTCCGCCTGCTGGCGCGGGTGCGCGCGCGGGAGGTGATGACCGCCGCCGCGCTGCTGGTCGTGCTCGGCGCGGCGCTGCTGATGGAGGTTGGTGGCCTGTCGGCGGCGATGGGCGCGTTCCTGGCGGGAGTGTTGTTGTCCGGGTCGACCTTCCGCCACCAGCTGGAAGCGGACATCGAGCCGTTCCGCGGCCTGCTGCTGGGCCTTTTCTTCCTCGGCGTGGGCATGGCCCTGGACCTGGCGGTGGTGGCCGGCAACTGGCCGCTGATCCTGGCCGGGCTGGTGGCGATGATGCTGGCCAAGGCGGCCTGCATCTATGCCGTGGCCCGCTTCACCGGCACCGGACGCCACGACGCGCTGGACCGGGCGGTGGTCATGGCCCAGGGCGGCGAGTTCGCCTTCGTGCTGTTCTCGGCGGCGCAGGCGGCGGGGGTGATCGACGGCACCGCCAACGCCAACCTGACCGCGATCGTGGTGTTGTCGATGGCGCTCACCCCGCTGGCGGTGCTGGCCATGCGCCGCCTCACCGGCAGCGGCCTGGCGCCTTCGATGGAGGGCGTCGAGGAGGTGGAAGGGCAGAGCGGCAGCGTGCTGATCGTCGGTTTCGGGCGCTTCGGGCAGGTCATGAGCCAGGCCCTGCTGGCGCGCGACGTGGACGTCACCATCATCGATACCGACATCGAGATGATCCGCAGCGCGGCCGAGTTCGGCTTCAAGGTGTACTACGGCGATGGCACCCGGGCCGACGTGATGCGTGCTTCAGGCGCTGGGACCGCGCGGGTGGTGGCCGTATGCGTGGACGATCGCGCCGCGGCCACCCGCATCGCCGCGCTGTGTGGCGAGCAGTTCCCGCAGGCGCAGGTGCTGGTGCGTGCGTTCGACCGCGAACACGCGCTTGAGCTGGTTCCGCTGGACGTGCATTTCCACATCCGCGAAACCTTCGAATCGGCGGTGCGCTTCGGCCAGGCCGCGCTGGAGGCGCTGGGGGTCGATGCGGAGGAGGCTTCCCGCATGTCCGAGGAGGTGCGGCGCCTGGACGCGGAGCGCTTCGCGCTGGAGGTGGCCGCCGGCGACGTGCGCGCCGGGCGCCCGCTGATCATCGGCAACACCCCGCCGGCCACGCCCACGCCGTTCACCCCGCCGCGGCGGGCGTCGCGGCGGTTGGATCCGGGCGACGCGCCTGCCCCGGACCCCCCGGGCTGAGCGAGCGGCGCTGCGGGGTTCAGTCGTGGCGGCGGCGTGTGGCCTCGAACGCGGCCAGCTGCTCCGGGGTGGCCTCGCGCTGGTGGCGGGCCTTCCAGTCGGCAAAGGGCATGCCGTAGACGGCCTGGCGGGCCTGGTCCTTGTCCATGTCCAGCCCGGCCTCGGCCGCGGCCTCGCGGTACCAGTCGGCCAGGCAGTTGCGGCAGAAGCCGGCCAGGATCATCAGGTCGATGTTCTGCACGTCGCTGCGGTCCTGGTTGAGGTGCCGCAGCAGCCGGCGGAACGCGGCCGCCTCCAGTTCCACCTGTTGGGTCACGCTGCTACCTCGCCGGTCCGGAATCGGGGACAATGTGCCGCTCCGCCGCATGGTCCCGCAAGCACCCGATGACCGCCCGCATCCTCGATGGCCGCCGCGTTTCCGAAGCACTGCTCGACGAACTGAAGACGCGGGTGGACGCGCGCCTGGAGCGGGGCCTGCCACGTCCGGGCCTGGCCGTGGTCCTGGTCGGCGCCGATCCGGCCTCGGCCGTGTACGTGCGCAACAAGCGCCGCGCGGCGGAGAAGGTGGGGATCGAGGCGTTCGACTACGACCTGCCGGCCGGCACCTCCGAGGCGCAGATCCTGGCCCTGATCGACCAGCTCAACGCCGACCCCAAGATCCACGGCATCCTGGTCCAGCTGCCGCTGCCGGGGATATCCGACGCCAGTGCGCTGATCGAGCGGATCGACCCGCGCAAGGATGTGGACGGGTTCCACCCGTCCAACGTCGGCCACCTGGCGCTGCGCCAGTTCGGCCTGCGCCCATGCACCCCGCGCGGGATCATGACCCTGCTGGCGCACACCGACCGTCCGGTGCGTGGCCGCAATGCGACCATCGTGGGGGTCAGCAACCATGTCGGCCGGCCGATGGCGCTGGAACTGCTGATTGCCGGCTGCACCGTGACCAGCTGCCACAAGTTCACCCCCCGGGAGGTCCTGGAAGCGCGCGTGCGCGATGCCGACATCCTGGTGGTGGCGGTGGGCCGGCCGGGGATCGTCCCGGGCGAGTGGGTCAAGCCTGGCGCGGTGGTGATCGACGTGGGCATCAACCGCCTGGACGACGGCCGCCTGGTGGGCGATGTCGGCTACGACGCGGCCGCCGCACGCGCCAGCTGGATCACCCCGGTGCCTGGCGGCGTGGGGCCGATGACGGTCGCCACCCTGATGCAGAACACGCTGGAAGCGGCCGACGCCGACGCCCGCACCAGCGCGCGCTGATCCCTTCCCGGTGGCGCTGCGCGGACGCGTCGCGGCACCTTTCCTCGCCTGGCGTGCAATCGCATCGCGGTGGCTTCACGATCCCTCCAACACACTGCGCGGCGAGCGTGCGGCTACTGGCCGCCACGCATCCCCGGGGTCGGAGGATCGTGTTTATCGGTGCCATGCACAGACGCTGCCTGCTTGCCGCCATGGCTGCCGTGCCGGTGATCGCCGGCTGCGGCGGGCCGCAGTCGGCGCTTGATCCTGCCGGTCCGGCCGCCGCGGCGATCGCCGACATCTGGTGGCTGATGTTCTGGGGCGCGGTCCTGGTCTGGTTGCTGGTGACCTCGCTGCTGTTGCTGGCGCTGCGCCGCCGTCGCCGTCTCTCCGAGCGTGGCGGGCGCACGATGATCATCGCCGGTGGCCTCGTCCTGCCGACCGCCGTGCTCGCGGCGCTGCTGGTGTACGGCACGCTGTCCAGCGACCGCATCACCGGCCGCGGCGCCCAGGTCGCCCAGGTGGTGCTGGTCACCGGCCGGCAATGGCACTGGGACTTCGTCTACGTCGGCCAGGACGGCAGGCCGCTGGCCGCTTCCACCGATACGCTGGCGATGCCGCTGGGGCGGATGGTGGAGTTCCGGATCCAGAGCGCCGACGTGATCCACAGCTTCTGGATCCCGCGCCTGGGCGGCAAGATCGACGCCATCCCGGGGCGCACCAACGTGCTGCGCCTGCAGGCCGACCAGTCCGGCCCGATCCGCGGCCAGTGCGCCGAGTTCTGCGGGCTGGAGCACGCGTTCATGGGCTTCGAGGTCCAGGTGCTGGCCGCGGACGACTACGCCGCCTGGTTGCGCACGCATGCGCCCGGGCGCGGGGTGGCGCGATGAGCGGCCCGCACCACGTGGCCGGGTCGCTGCCGCCGGAAGAGGATCGCCGCCGCGTCGAGGCGCTGGCACGCATCTGGGACAACGCGCCGGGCTGGCGCGGCCAGCTGACCGCGGTCAACCACGGCACCATCGGCCTGCGCTTCATCGCCACCGGGTTCGCCTTCCTGCTGGTGGGCGGCGCGCTGTCGATGTTCATTCGCCTGCAGCTGGCATGGCCCGGCAACACCGTGCTGGACCCGGAACGCTACGCGCAGTTCGTGACCCTGCACGGGACCACGATGATGTTCCTGTTCGCGGTGCCGATCATGGAAGGCTTCGCGATGTACCTGCTGCCGAAGATGGTTGGCGCCCGCGACCTGCCGTTCCCGCGGCTGAGCGCGTTCGGCTACTGGTGCTACCTGTTCGGCGGCCTGTTCCTGTATTCGGGCCTGCTGTTCGGCGAGGCCCCTGACGGCGGCTGGTTCATGTACGTGCCGCTGACCGACGCGACCTATTCGCCCGGCCGCGGGGTCGACTTCTGGCTTATCGGCGTGACCTTCGCCGAAATCGCGGCGGTGACCGCGGCGGTGGAGCTGATCGTGGCGATCCTGCTGTGCCGCGCGCCGGGCATGGACATCCGGCGCATGCCGCTGTTCGCCTGGGCGATGCTGGTCACCGCCTTCATGATCGCCTTCGGCTTCCCGCCGCTGATCCTTGCCAGCATCCTGCTGGAGATCCAGCGCGCCTTCGGCTTCGTGTTCTTCGATGTGGCCCGCGGCGGCGACCCGCTGCTGTGGCAGCACCTGTTCTGGCTGTTCGGGCACCCCGAGGTGTACATCATCTTCCTGCCCGCCGCAGGCGTGGTGTCGATGCTGGTGGCGACCTTCGCGCGGCGCCCCATCGTGGGCTACCTGTGGATCGTGCTGGCACTGGTGACCACCGGCTTCCTCAGCTTCGGGCTGTGGGTGCACCACATGTTCGCGGTGGGCATCCCGTTGCTGGCACTGGCCTTCTTCAGCGCCGCCAGCATGGCGGTGGCCATTCCCACCGGCATCCAGGTGTTCGCCTGGCTGGCCACGCTGTGGGCGGGGCGGCCGTGGCTGCGGGTGCCGATGCTCTACCTGGCGGGGTTCTTCGTGGTCTTCGTGCTCGGGGGGCTGACCGGCGTGATGGTGGCACTGGTGCCGTTCGACTGGCAGGTGCACGACACCCACTTCGTGGTCGCGCACCTGCACTACGTGCTGATCGGCGGACTGATGTTCCCGATGTTCGCCGGCCTGTACTACTGGCTGCCGCTGGCCAGCGGGCGGATGCCCTCGGAGAGCCTGAGCCGTACCGCGTTCTGGATGGTCGTCATCGGCTTCCACCTGACCTTCGTGCCGATGCACCTGACCGGCCTGCTGGGCATGACCCGCCGCGCCTACAGCTACCCCGACCAGCTGGGCGTGCACTGGCTCAACCTCCTGTCCACCGCGGCGGGCTTCGTGCTGGCCGCCGGCACGGTCGCGATCCTGATCGACGCGGCGCTGTGCTTCGCCCACGGTCGGCGGGCGCGACCCAATCCCTGGCGTGCGGGCACGCTGGAGTGGGCTTTGCCGCATCCGGTGCCGGCCTACAACTTTGCTTCGGCGCCGGTGGTCGCGGACCGCTACCCGCTGTGGCACGACCGTGGCCTGCCGGCGGCCACGGCCGGCGCGTCGGGCCTGCTGGGCGATCCGGCCTCGGGCCGGCGCGAGGCCCTGGGAACCTCCATCCTCGGCGCGGTGCCAGAACAGGTGATCCGCCTGTCCGGGTCCAGCTGGCAACCGCTGCTGGCGGCGCTGTGCATCGCGGCGTTGCTGGCGTGCTTCATCGCCAAGCTGTACTTCGGGTCGGCACTGTTCCTGGGCCTGCTGCTGGTGCAGTTCGCGACCTGGGCCTGGACCACCGGGGACCGCCATGCATCCGCCAGCGTCCAGGCGGCGCCGGGGCTGCTGCTGCCAGTGCAGTACGCGAGCCGCAACGCGCCGGGATGGTGGGCGCTTGTGGTCTCGCTGCTGGTCGATGGCTCGCTGTTCGCGTCGCTGGTGTTCGCCTACTTCTACCTGTGGCTGGGCACCGATACCTGGCCGCCGCCCGGCATGCATGCCGGAAGCGGAAGCGTCGCGTGGGCCGCACTGGCGCTGCTGGGCGCGTGCTGGGCATGCGCGGCGGTGCTGCCGCGCGTGCTGCGCCGGGCCGGAGGGCGCGGTCTGGCGTGGCCGATGAGCCTGGCCGCGCTGTGCGGCGCAGGCTTCCTGTGGCTGCAGTGGCAAGCGGTGGCCGCCGGCACCGGCGCGCCCACCGTGCACGCCTACGCCTCGGTGGTGTGGACGCTCGCAGGGTTCCATGCCGTGCACGTGGGGGTCGCGATCCTCGTCGGGTTGTTCGCCGCCGCGCGTGGGTGGCGAGGCCATGTCTCGGTGGAGCGTGCGCTGGAGCAGCGCATCGCCGGTGCGCTGTGGACCTATGCCGCGGCGCAGGGCGCGGTCGCCTGGGCGGTCATCCACCTGTTCCCGGAGTGGACGTGATGGCGGGCTTCCCCAGGCCATGGACACTGGTCGGCATCGCCGCGCCGATGGGTGTATGGGCGCTGCATTTCGTTGCGGTCTACAGCGTCCAGGGGCTGACCTGTGCCGAAGGCTGGGATCCACGCACGGGGTTCTGGGCCATGCTCGCACTCACCCTTCCAGCGCTGGCGGCCATCGCCTGGCTGGGGCTGCGGGCGCGGCGGCTGGCCCGGGACACCCGCGCGGGCGACGCGGTCTCGCAGCGCCGGCGCTTCGCCGCGCAGGCCACGGGCTTGTGTGCGGTGCTGGCCACGGTGGCCGTCCTGTTCACCCTCGCGCCGGTGCTGCTGTTGCCGGTATGTGCCTGAGGACGCCATGCGCAGGAGCCTGAAACAACCCGTCCCGGACAACCGCAGCCACACCGTGGCCAGCCGGGTGGCGATCAAGCAACACCCGCTGCATCCGATCCTGGTGGTGTACCCGGTCGCGGCCCTGAGCCTGTTGCCACTGGCCGACGTGCTCTACCTGTGGCGGGGTGATCCGTTCTGGGCGCAGGCGGCGTGGTGGCTCAGCGTGCTGGGTCTTGCCGGCGGCGTGTTCGCCGCCCTGTTCGGCATCGCCGACATGTTCCTGATCCGCGTCGTGCGCCGGCATGTTTCGGCCTGGATCCACTTCATCGCCGGGGTGATGCTGCTGGCCCTGGCCGCCGCCAGCGTCAGCCTGCGCCTGCCGGATCCGGTCGCGGCGATCTGGCCATGGGGGCTGCTGCTGTCCGGCCTGGGGCTGGTGATGGTGGTGATCGTCGGCTGGCTGGGCGGCAACCTCACGTTCCGCCACGGCATAGGGGTCTACGGCTACAAGGCCGCCGGGGAGGAAGGCGGCGACGATATGCCGCCCGCCGAATGAGCGTCCTGCGTCGCCAGCGGGGGCGGGGGCAGGTCTCCGAAGGTGCGCGGCTTGGCACCGGTCAGTGCCGCCAGCGCCAGCAGCAGCAGCAGCGGGACCCAGCCGACGATGCGGTAAAACCGCGCGCTATGGCGGTCGTGGCCCTGGCCGAGCTGGTACAGGTGCAGGCCGAAATACAGGTGGAGCAGCACCGCGGCCATCACCACCAGCAGCTTGGCCGCCAGCCAGGCCCCGAACGGGACCAGGGCGATGAGGGCCATGCCGAGCGCGATGGCGATGATGCCGGCCGGCGTGGCGATCCGGAAGAACAGCAGGTTGGCCACCGGATTGAAGTAGGCCGGATCGGCATCGCGGCCCCCGCGATGGCGGGCCACGAACAGCCGCGGCAGGAAGAACAGGCCGCAGAACCAGACCATCACCGCGCCGATGTGCAGCAGCTTGAGCCAGAAGTACACGCGCGGTTCCTCGTGAAGCGGGATCGGGCCGAGCCTACGCCGCCCCGCGCGAAGCAGACGTTGGCAACGCTGGCGGCGGCCGTGGCGATCTGGCCGGCCCCGGCGATGGCCCTGGTGCCGGCATGCCGCGCGCCGGGCGCCCTTGCCCAGCCGTGGGCGCCCCCGGGCGCCTGGCTGGTGCCGCCGGCGCTGCTGCTGGCGGTGTACATGGCCGGCCTGTGGCGGCTGTGGCGACGGGCGCCCGCGCGCGGGATCAGCCGGCTGGAGGCCGGGGGATTCGTCGCCGGCGTGGGCCTGCTGGCGCTGGTCCTGGGCGGGCCACTCAACGCCTACGCGCGCTGGTCGCTGGGTGCGCACATGGCCCAGCACATGCTGCTGCTGGCGGTGCTGCCCCCGCTGCTGCTGGCGGGGCGGCCGTGGGCCGCGTTCGCCAGCGCGGTCCCGGCGCCGATGGCGTCGGCCGTGCACCATACGCTGCATCCGGCCAGCACCTGGCTGGCGGCCCAGCTGGGGCCAGCCACGGTGGCGCATGCGGCGGTGATGGTGCTGTGGCACCTGCCTGGCTCGTTGCAGGCGGCGCTGGCGAGCGAGCGCCTGCACGAGGCCATGCATGCCAGTTTCCTGCTGGCCGGCCTGTGGTTCTGGACGGCGCTGTGGCGTCGGATCCGCGAGCCGGCCGCCGGCCCGGCACCGGGCGTGGTGGCCACCGTGGCGCTGATGATGGTGATGGGCTTCCTCGGCGCGCTGCTGACCTTTTCCCCGCGCGCGCTGTACCCCCTGTACGCGTTCCGCGCCCCGGAGGTGGGCCTGGACCCGATGGTCGACCAGCAGCTGGCGGGCCTGCTGATGTGGGTGCCCAGCTGCCTGCCGTACCTGGCCGGGGCGCTGTGGCTGACCTGGCGGGGGCTGGGCCGGCTGGAAGGCCGGGAGGGGCCCGGACGGCCCGGCTGAGGGGCGTGCGCGGCCCGGATCAGCGCGCCGCCGTGTGGGCCGGGATGGTCGTATAATGACGCGCTTCCCCACTTCCGGGTATGCCGATGCTGCGCATCCAGGCCGAAGCACTCACGTACGACGACGTCTCGCTCGTCCCCGCCCATTCCACCGTGCTGCCCAAGGACGTCTCGCTTGAGACGCGCCTGACCCGCGACCTGCGGGTGAAGCTGCCCATCGTCTCGGCGGCGATGGACACGGTGACCGAAGCACGCCTGGCCATCGCCATGGCCCAGCTCGGCGGCATCGGCATCATCCACAAGAACCTGTCTGCCGGGCAGCAGGCCGAGGAGGTGGCCAAGGTCAAGAAGTTCGAGGCCGGCGTCATCAAGGATCCCTTCACCGTCACCCCGGATACCACCATCGGCGACGTGCTGCAGCTGACCCGCGCGCGCAACATCTCCGGCGTCCCGGTGGTGGACGACAACGGCCAGCTGGCCGGCATCGTCACCAGCCGCGACATGCGGTTCGAGAAGAAGCTGGACGACCCGGTGCGCAACATCATGACCCGCAAGGACCGCCTGGTCACGGTCAGGGAAGGCGCCAGCGACGAGGAGATCTTCCAGCTGCTGCACAAGCACCGGATCGAGAAGGTGCTGGTGGTCAACGACCAGTTCGCCCTGCGTGGACTGATCACGGTCAAGGACATCCAGAAGAAGACCGACAACCCCAACGCCGCCAAGGACGCGCACAGCCGCCTGATGGCCGGCGCGGCGGTGGGCGTGGGCGGCGACACCGAGCAGCGGGTCGAGGCGCTGGTGGCGGCGGGCGTGGACGTGATCATCGTCGACACCGCGCACGGCCATTCGCAGGGCGTGCTGGACCGGGTGGCCTGGGTCAAGAAGAACTTCCCGCAGGTGCAGGTGGTCGGCGGCAACATCGTCACCGGCGAGGCCGCGCTGGCGCTGTACGACGCCGGCGCCGACGCGGTGAAGGTCGGCGTGGGCCCCGGCTCGATCTGCACCACGCGCGTGGTCGCCGGCGTGGGCGTGCCGCAGATCACCGCCATCGACCTGGTGGCCGAGGCGCTGCAGGACCGCATCCCGCTGATCGCCGACGGCGGCATCCGCTATTCCGGCGACATCGGCAAGGCGATCGCCGCCGGTGCCTCCACGGTGATGATCGGCGGCCTGTTCGCCGGCACCGAGGAATCCCCGGGCGAGGTCGAGCTGTTCCAGGGCCGAAGCTACAAGAGCTACCGCGGCATGGGCTCGCTGGGCGCGATGGAGAAGGGGTCCAAGGACCGCTATTTCCAGGACTCCAGCGACGCCGACAAGCTGGTGCCTGAAGGCATCGAAGGCCGCGTGCCGTACCGCGGCCCGGTCAGCAGCATCATCCACCAGCTTGCCGGCGGCCTGCGCGCGACCATGGGTTATGTCGGTTGCGGCACGATCGAGGACATGCGCAGCAAGCCGAAGTTCGTGGTCATCACCGGCGCCGGCCAGCGCGAGAGCCACGTGCACGACGTGACCATCACCAAGCAGCCGCCGAACTACCAGATCGGTTGAGGCAGGGGAGGGTCACTGCCCACGGCATGGCCTCCCGGCGCTACCGCTCCACTGCCTGACGAAGATCCATGACCGACATCCATACCGACAAGATCCTCATCCTCGACTTCGGCGCGCAGTACACCCAGCTGATCGCCCGGCGCATCCGCGAAATCGGCGTCTACTGCGAGATCTGGGCCTGGGACCACGACCCGGCGCAGATCGCGGCGTTCGCGCCGAAGGGCATCATCCTGTCCGGCGGCCCGGAGTCGACCACGGTCGACGGCTCGCCGCGTGCGCCGCAGGAGGTGTTCGAGGCGGGCCTGCCGGTGCTGGGGATCTGCTACGGCATGCAGACCATGGCGGTGCAGCTGGGCGGCGCCACCGAGGCGGCCGACCAGCGCGAGTTCGGCCATGCCGAGGTCTCGCTGGTGGCGGCCGACCGCCTGTTCGAGGGGCTGAAGGACCATCCCGGCTCGCCGCCGCGGCTGGACGTATGGATGAGCCATGGCGACCACGTCGCCGTCGCGCCGCCAGGCTTCACCGTCACCGCGAAGACCGACCGCATCCCGGTCGCCGCCTTCGCCGACGACCGCCGCGGCTGGTACGGCGTGCAGTTCCACCCGGAAGTGACCCACACCAAGCAGGGCCAGGCGCTGCTGCGCCGGTTCGTGGCCGACATCTGCGGCTGCCGCACGCTGTGGACCGCCGAGCACATCATCGAGGACCAGATCCGCCGCGTGCGCGAGCAGGTCGGCTCCGACGAGGTGATCCTGGGCCTGTCCGGCGGGGTGGACTCGTCGGTGGTCGCGGCCCTGCTGCACAAGGCCATCGGCGACCAGCTGACCTGCGTGTTCGTCGACACAGGCCTGCTGCGCTGGCAGGAGGGCGACCAGGTGATGGCGACCTTCGCCGAGCATCTGGGGGTCAAGGTGATCCGCGTCGACGCGGCCGATCGCTACTTCAACGCACTGGAAGGCGTGGCCGACCCGGAGGCCAAGCGCAAGATCATCGGCAACCTGTTCGTCGAGATCTTCGAGGAAGAGTCCAACAAGCTGAAGAACGCGCGCTGGCTGGCCCAGGGCACGATCTACCCCGACGTGATCGAGTCGGCCGGCAGCAAGACCGGCAAGGCCCACGTCATCAAGAGCCACCACAACGTCGGCGGCCTGCCCGAGCACATGAAGCTGGGCCTGGTCGAGCCGCTACGCGAGCTGTTCAAGGACGAGGTGCGGCGCCTGGGCGTCGAGCTCGGCCTGCCGCGCGAGATGGTCTACCGCCATCCGTTCCCGGGCCCGGGCCTGGGTGTGCGCATCCTCGGCGAGGTCAAGCGCGAGTACGCCGAACTGCTGGCCCGTGCCGATGCCATCTTCATCGACGAGCTGCGCCAGGCCGGGCTGTACGACAAGACCTCGCAGGCGTTCGCCGTGTTCCTGCCGGTCAAGTCGGTGGGCGTGGTCGGCGACGCGCGTGCCTACGAGTGGGTGATCGCGCTGCGCGCGGTGGAGACCATCGACTTCATGACCGCGCACTGGGCGCACCTGCCGTACGAGTTCCTTGGCAGGGTTTCCAACCGGATCATCAACGAACTGCGCGGTGTCTCGCGCGTGGTCTACGACATCTCGGGCAAGCCGCCGGCGACCATCGAGTGGGAGTGATGCGGTAGCGCGGGCGCGGCCGCGGATTGCGCGACCTTCCATCCGCCGTCCCGGCTGCGGCGTTCTCGGTAGTTGCGGACCGGCGCACCCTGCCATGACGTGACCGGCGGGGCGTGGTGCCCACGCCGCCCGGTGGCGGCACTGCGAGCCTGAGGGCGTCCGCGCGTGGAGGCCGCACTCCCGCGGCCGGCGCTGCATGGTTTCCACGCGCCGGCTGCAGCTGCGTCGGCCCCGGTTCACGCCGGGGCCACGCCGGCAATAGCAGCGTAGGCCTCCCCCTGACAGGAGGCACGCGCCATGTCCGACGACACGCGGCAGATCGGCTCGCCCGATCGCGACCGGATCAACCTCTCCGAGGATTATGAAGTCCGCTACTGGACCGGCGCGCTGGGCGTGACCGAACAGCAGTTGCGCGAGGCCGTTCAGGCGGTAGGGTCCACGGCCGAGGCGGTGCGCCGCCACCTGGGCCGTTGAACGGCGCGGCATGAGTCTTACCGAGTACCGGCGCAAGCGCAGCTTCGACCGCACCCGCGAGCCGGAGCCGGGCAAGCCGGCGCCGCGCGGGAAGCGGCCCATGTTCGTGGTGCAACTGCACCATGCCAGCCGGCGCCACTACGATTTCCGCCTGCAGGTTGGCGACGCGCTCAAGAGCTGGGCAGTGCCCAAGGGGCCCAGCTACGATCCGGCGGTCAAGCGCATGGCCGTGGAGGTCGAGGACCATCCACTGGACTACGCTGCCTTCGAGGGCCAGATTCCGAAGGGTGAGTACGGCGGTGGCCATGTCGCGCGCTTCGACCAGGGCGTGTGGTCCACTGCCGGCGACCCTGAGGAGCAGCTGGCGAAGGGCCATCTTCGCTTCGAACTGTTCGGTGAGAAGCTGCGTGGTGGCTGGCACCTGGTCCGCTCCGGCAAGCCGGCGCGGCAGCCGCAGTGGTTGCTGTTCAAGGACAAGGATGCATGGGCCGGCACGCTCGAGGCCGACGACCTGCTGGCAGGCGTGGCGCCGGCTCCGGCCGACGACGTCCGTCGCGCTGGCAGCGGAAAGTCATCGCGCAAGCGGCTGGCGGCAGTGCCGGCGCAGCGCCCCCGCCGACGCAACTGGGCCGCGCGGGCGCTGGCCCTGGACGGAGCGCGCAGGGCGGCGGCCCCGGACGGTCCCTTCAAGCCGCAGCTGGCGCGCCTCGGGGACGCCCCGCCCGCCGGTGACCACTGGTTGCACGAGATCAAATGGGACGGATACCGGATCCTGGCCACCGTGCGTGACGGCGAGGTCCAGCTGTGGTCGCGCAATGCGCTGGAATGGAACGAGCGGATTCCCGAGATCCGCGAGGCGGTGGGCGCGCTGGGCCTGTCCAGTGCGGCGCTGGATGGGGAGCTGATCGCCGGCGGCGGCACGCGCGAGGATTTCAACCTGCTGCAGGCCACCCTCTCGGGCGAGCGCCCGGGGGTGCTGGCCTATGTCCTGTTCGACCTGCTGCACATCGACGGCGTGGACCTGACCGAGGCACCGCTGCAGCAGCGCAAGCAGCTGCTGCAGGCCGTGCTGGACAAGGCGCCGCCGCAGCTGGCTTTCAGCTCGCACGTCGAAGGCGATGGAGAGCAGGCCTGGCGGCTGGCGGGCGAGCAGCATTTCGAGGGCATCATTTCCAAGCGCGCCGACCGGCCATATCGGCCGGGCCGTGGCGACGACTGGCGCAAGACCAAGCAGCTGGCGAGCGACGAGTTCGCGGTGGTCGGCTACACCGCCCCTCGTGGCAGCCGCACCGGCTTCGGTTCGCTGCTGCTGGCCACGCCGGACCCGCAGCATCGGTGGCGCTATGTCGGTCGTGTCGGGACCGGATTCAGCGACGAACAGTTGCGCGGGCTCGCCCCTCGGCTCGCGCGCGGCGGCGGCTCCAGGCCCACCGCGCACGTGGTGGCGATGGATGCGGAGCTGCGCCGCGCCACGTGGGTCGAGCCCAGCCTGGTCGTGGAGGTGTTCTACCGGGGCATCGGTGGCCAGCAGCTGCTAAGGCAGGCGTCGCTCAAGGCGCTGCGGCCGGATAAGGACATCATCGACCTGCAGCACAGCGATCGCGCGGCGGGTCACGACACGGGGGAGGCGGCCATGGCACCGGCACGAGGCAGGACTGGCAGCTCACGCGGGTCCAAGACCCTGGGGGCGGCCGTTACGGGTGGGAAGACCGCGGTCAGGTCAGGGCGCGCAGCCAAGGTCGCGGCAGGAACTGCAGCATCCGAAGAGCCCACAGCGCTCGTGAAGACCGCCAAGACCGCCAAGACCGCCAAGGCCAGCAAGGCAACGAAGGCCACCAAGGCAACGAAGGCAACAAAGGCAACGAAGGCAACGAAGGCAACGAAGGCAACGAAGGCCGCAGCAGGAGCGGCGAAGGTGGCCGCCTCCGGCCGCAATGCGCGGGAGGGCTGGCCGACCCTGTCGAGCCCGACCAAGAAGCTGTTCCCGGACACTGGCGCGACCAAGCAGGATGTCTGGAACTACTACGCGGCGGTGATGGACTACTTGCTGCCCGAGATCATCGGGCGCCCGCTGTCGGTGATCCGCTGTCCTTCCGGGACCGCCAAGCCCTGTTTCTTCCAGAAGCACCACACTGCGGGACTGGAGCGCGTCTCCTCGGTGAAGCTCAAGGAGGAGAGCGGCGTCAACGCGCATTACCTGGTGGTGCAGGACGCCGCCTCGCTGATGGAGCTGGTGCAGTTCAACGCACTGGAGTTCCATCCCTGGGGCTCGCACGCCCGGACTCCCGATCGCGCCGACCGCGTGGTGTTCGACCTCGATCCCGGGCCGGACGTTCCGTTCTCGGAGGTCAAGCGGGCTGCCGTGGACGTGCGCCGCCGACTCGAGGAACTCGAGCTGGAATCCTTCTTGCGGGTGACCGGCGGCAAGGGCCTGCACGTGGTGGTTCCGCTGTCGCCCGGCTGCGACTGGGAGCTCACCAAACGCTTTGCCCATGGCTTCGCCGACGCCCTCTCACGCGCCCAACCGGACCGTTTCCTCGCCACCGCCACCAAGCGCCTGCGGAGCGGCCGCATCTTCGTGGACTACCTGCGCAACGGCCGGGGAGCCACCGCGGTGGCGTCCTACTCGCTGCGCGCCCGCCCAGGGGCGCCGGTCGCCATGCCAATCCGGTGGAACGAGCTGGCCAAGCTTGAGCGCGCCGACGTGTTCACCCTGGAGAACGTGCCGGAAAGGCTGCGGCGCCGCCGCAGCGATCCCTGGGCGGGAATCGACCGCATCCGCCAGAACCTGGCCCGCTGGGCGGAGTCCGATTGAGCTATTCATTGATGTCAAAGCCGCGTCATTTATGTGCGCGGTGTCGCGGATCGCTGGTACAACCGGGATGCCGGTGGCATCCTCCAGCGTCCGCAGCCGCCAGCGGCGCGGAACAAGGGGAACAGATTTGGAAGTCCACGCACCCGTGATCACCACCGCCAGCGCGCCCCAGTTTGCATTCGAGGGCGACCACGTGCTGTTGCAGGGGGTTACCGATTACGCGATCTACATGCTCGACGCCAGCGGCAACATCCTCAGCTGGAACACCGGCGGGCAGCGCATCAAGGGGTACACCGACAGCGAGGTGATCGGCCGCCACTTCTCCCGTTTCTATCCTCCGGAGGACGTGGAGCGCGGGTTGCCGGACCAGAGCCTGGCGATCGCCGCGCGTGACGGGCGTTACGAGACCGAAGGCTGGCGGGTGCGCAAGGACGGCAGTCGCTTCCGCGCCAACATCGTGATCGACGCGATCTTCCACGACGGCGAGCTGGTAGGTTTCGCGAAGATCACCCGCGACATCACCGAGCGCTACCTGGCAGCCGAGCACCGCAAGGAGGCCGAACAGGCCCTTGCGCAGGCGCAGAAGATCGCGGCCATCGGGCAGCTCACCCTGGGTATCGCCCACGATTTCAACAACCTGCTGGCGGTGGTCATGGCCAGCCTTGACCAGCTTTCGCGCGCCGAAGGGCCCCGCCGCGAGGTGCTGATCAATGCCGCGCGCGAGGCTGCCGGCCGCGGGGCGCGCCTGACCCAGCAGATGCTGGCCTTCGCCCGCGGCCAGAAGCTGGAGCCGGCCCTGCACGATGTCAATGCGCTGGTCGCCGGCGCGATGGATCTCTATCGCCGGGCCGCCGGCCCCATCACCCAGTGCACACCGGACCTGGCCGACGCGGATGCCAGGGTGATGGTGGACGCCGAGCAGCTGGAGGCGGCGCTGGTGAACCTGGTCGCCAACGCGCGCGATGCGATGCAGGCGCCTGGCACCATCACGATCTCGACCCGCCTGACGCGACCCGATCCGCTTCTCCATCCCGAAGCGGTCGCCGATCGCGACTACCTGTATGTATCCGTGGCCGACGACGGCCCGGGAATGGAGGAACACGTGCGCCTTCGTGCCATGGAACCATTCTTCACCACCAAGGACGTCGGCTGCGGAAGCGGCCTGGGCCTGAGCCAGGTGTTCGGCTTCGCCAGCCAGTCCGGGGGATTTGCCTTCATCGACTCCGCCCGCGGCAAGGGCACCCGCGTGACCATGGCCATCCCGCGTCCGGCGGCCGACGATGCGTAAGCTGCTGTACGTCGAGGACGATGTCCTGCTGCGCACGGTCACCACCATGGCCCTGGAAGAGGCCGGGTTCGACGTGGTGGAGGCGCATGATGGCCATCACGCGCGGAGATTGCTGGAGGAGGAGGGCGGTTTCGACTTCGTCGTCAGCGACATCAGCATGCCCGGCGGCATGAGCGGGGTGGAGGTCGCGCAGGCGGCGCAGGCCGCGCGGCCCGGCTGCCGCACCGTGCTGGTGTCCGGTTATGCAAGCGCCCAGCTCCCAGCCCTGCCCGAGTCCGTTGTGTACCTGGGCAAGCCGTTCCGGGTGCAGCAGCTGATCGATTCGCTGGGCGGCAGCCAGTCCTGAGCGCCGGCTGCGGCGCGTGGCAAACCGCCGCCCCTTGCCCTGAAGCCGCCACTGGATCCGCCACCGCACCTCCATGCCGGAGCACGCGGGCCTGCAGCTTCACCACCAGGCCGGGTGCCCGGCCCGGACCCGCGGCGAAGAAAAGAACGGCCGCCCGGGGAGGCGGCCGTGGTGTACCGGCAAGGACGCGGGGGAGGCCGGTACGAAACGGGCGGGGCTGGGGTGTGCTCCGCCGTGGGGATCGGTAAAGGATGCGCTTGAGGCAGGCCGGCGGCCATCGGGATTTGCCACTGCCTCGCGTAGGATTTTTCCCACATCGCGCGCAACCGGAAGAGGTGGCCCCGTGCCGTGCGGAACAGATCGGGCACCGCGCCAGCAGGGTCGCGCCCTGGCGGCTCCATTCGCAGAAGCCCGTCCCGGAGCTCCCGCGTGGAGGAAGCCGCGTCGGGCCGAGGGCGGGATTTGCTACCCTTCGCCGCCGTTCATCGCGTTGCTACCGGTGCCACCATGCTGTTGTTGCGCATCCTGCTGATCCTCCCGCTCATCGTCGCCAATACCCTCGTCCATGCGCTGCCGCTGCTGGCCGCCGGCGTGATCAAGGCGCTGCTGCCGTTCCGGCCAGTACGGCGGGCGTGCAACCCGGTGCTGACCGGATTGGCGGAAAGCTGGATCGCGGTCAATACGTGGATGATCGCCACCTTCACCCGGACGCGGTTCGAGGTGGAGGGCCTGGCCGACCTGCAACGCGACGGCCATTACCTGGTCCTGGCCAATCACCAGAGCTGGGTGGACATCCTGGTGCTGCAGAAGGTGTTCAACCGCCGCATTCCGCTGCTGCGGTTCTTCCTCAAGCGCTCGCTGTTCTGGGTGCCGGTGCTGGGGCTGGCCTGGTGGGCGCTGGACTTCCCGTTCATGGGCCGCTACAGCCGGCGCCAGATCGCGAAGAACCCCGAACTGGGCCGTCGCGACATCGAGACCACGCGGCAGGCCTGCGCCAAGTTCCGCGACATTCCCGTGTCGGTGATGAACTTCGTGGAGGGCACCCGGTTCACGACGGCCAAGCATGCGCAGCAGGGTTCGCCCTACAGGCACCTGCTGAGGCCCAAGTCCGGCGGCGTGGCCTTCGTGGTGGACGCGATGGGGCAGGGCCTGCAGTCGATCCTGGACGTGACCATCGCCTACCCGGACGGCCGTCCGTCGATGATGGACCTCATCGCCAACCGGGTCGGGCCGGTGCATGTGCGGATCCGCCAGCGCCCGATCCCCGCCGCGCTGGTCGGGGGCAACTACCAGGAGGACCGGGCGTTCCGCGCGCGCTTCCAGCAGTGGATGAACGGCCTGTGGCAGGACAAGGATGCGGACATGGAGCAGCTGCTGACGCGCTGAACGCAAGCGCTGCGCCGGTTTGCATGCGCCTGGCGCAGCCGCTAAGGTGGTCCGCACCCGAGGTCCCGTGTGTCCACCGGTGCTTCGCGGCCTCTCGATCCATCCCCTTTTTCTACTAGCCAGGGAGACCATCCATGGAGATCGCTGCCGCCCGCGTGGCCACGTTCCATTACATCCTTACCGACGACGCCGGCCAGGTGATCGACCGCTCGCCGGACAGCCAGCCTCTCAGCTATTTCCATGGCGCCGGCAACATCGTTCCCGGGCTGGAGCGCGCGCTGGACGGCCGGCGTGCCGGCGACTCGCTCACCGTGGACGTCGCGCCGGCCGACGGCTATGGCGAAAGGGTCGATGGACTGGTCCAGGACGTACCGCGCGAGGCCTTCGGCGGCATCGATACGATCGAGCCAGGCATGCAGTTCCAGGCCGATGGTGGCCAGGGGCCGGTGCTGGTGACGGTGGTGGCGGCCGACGAGCGCCAGGTGCGCATCGATGGCAACCATCCGCTCGCCGGAAAGACGCTGCATTTCGACGTGCGCATCACCGACGTGCGTGAAGCCACCGAAGAAGAGCGCCAGTCCGGCCGCGTCGCGGATTGAGTCTAACGGGGACGGGTGCGGCCAGCTGGCCGTGCCCGCCTCAGTCGCGGGAGCAGGCCATGAGCACGCAATCCAGCGCATCAAGCGCGACATGGATGACCAGGCCTGTTCCCAGCCAGCGCGTACGACGCGGCACCATGAGGGCCGCGTAGGCCGTCATCGCCGGCCAGGTGTGCAGCGGGTGGAAGCCGATGCTGCAGCGCCCCGGTGCATACACCGGATCAGCCAGGAGATGGTCGATGTCGATCGCCCAACCGGCCAGCATCCAGGCCGCAGCGACACGCCATCGCGACGGCCAGAACGCGCGGGCCACCGCCAGCGGGGCCAGCACATGCAGGAGCAGGTGGATGGCCGCTCGCAGGTCTAGGTCAGGCAAGGCGGGGCTCCGTCGGCGGGCGCACGATTATGCCGTGCAGTCGCCGTCCGGCCCGTCTGCAGCGCCTCGTCTAGTGACCGGAGCCGGATTGCCACGTCCTGCGGCACGTGCCGGCGCGCGTTTCAGGGCCTGTGGCGTCCACGTAGCCACACGGCGACGCCGCGAGGACAGGGCGGCGGGTCCCGGCGCGGGCAGGCGCGGCCGGCGATGTACCCCGCGAACGGTCATCCGGCCGCACCGCCCTGGCCGCCCGTGGAGGGCGGCCGCCGTCGGCTCAGGCCGCCTTCTTCTTCTTCACCGGCGCGGCCGCGGCCGGCTCCGGTTCCTGGACGCGGGTCAGGACGGGCGTGTTGCCGAGCACTTCGATGCGCCCCCCGGCCTTGCGGAAGGCTTCAAGGTCGCGGGCGATGCGCTCACGGGTGATGATTCCGCCAGACTTGCCGGTGTCGGCGAGCTTGCGGCCCTTGGTGGACGTGCGGGCGTTCTTGCTGACGGCCATGTGCGTCTCCTTGGTCAGTCGAGGGTGAGCGGAATGCCGAGCTGTCGCTGCTGGCGATAGCGGGCACGTATGTCGAGACAATCACCGCCGCCCATCGCGAACTGGCGACAGATGGCAGGGCGATCGGCGTAGATCGAGCAGCGCAGGCGCACCGGATCGATCGCGGCACACCAGCCGTCCTCGTCCTTGGCCATCGTCTCCATGCCGTGCCGGTCGATGTCGACGTAGCGGTGCGGCACCCGGTCGCCCGGCTGCAGCAGCACCGGCAAGCGGCAGCACACCGCGTCGCATCGGCGGCAATCCACATCGCTGGCCTGGTGCGCGCTCAGTTCCGCGCTCCCGGCCCGGCGGGCGGGAAGGCAAATGGCGCGGTATCCACACCGCGATGGCGGTGTGCTGGGGGTGCCGGAACGAAGATGGCGTCGACCTTGAACGGCCTCCGTGACGGGCGCTGTGGCGCGCCGTGGTCCGGAAGCATGGAGCGCGCGGCAACGCGCGGAAGAGGAACTGCCGGAATGCCCGGGGAGTATACCTGATCCCGCTGTTACGTGCCGAACGACTGCGGAATTGCCGCCAACGGCGGGCAAAACGCAGCATTCCATCTGTCCAGCCTCGCTTGGGCGCCGTGCCTGCGCTGCTAGCATGCCCGCCTCTTTCCGAGGACGTGCCGACCATGAACGGAGAGATTGACCAGATCGGAACGCCAGGCGTGCCGTGGGGCACCGCCGAACAGGCGCGTTGGCGCGCGTCGCGGCGGCGCGTTCGCAGCCACGGCGACGAAGTGGTGGGGCCGGTCATGGCGATGGACGGTGCATGGGAGGTGGAGCGTTACGGCGTGCTGGAACATGCAGAGGGGAACTTCCCGCTGCTGGCCCTGCGCAGTCGCCAATGGATCCCCGGGCTGCCCGTAGCGCTGGTGACCGGCGGCGTGCACGGTTACGAGACCAGTGGCGTCCAGGGAGCCCTGCTGTTCGCCCGGGAGCACGCGGCCAGCTATGCCGGCCGGGTCAACCTGATGGTGGTGCCCTGCGTGAGCCCGTGGGCTTACGAGCGCCTGCAGCGCTGGAACCCGGACGCGGTGGATCCCAACCGTTCGTTCCGGCAGCAGAGCCCCGCGATCGAATCCACGGCACTGATGCGGCTGACCGCTCCGCTGCGCGGTCAGTTCCTGCTCCACGTAGACCTCCACGAGACCACCGATTCGGACGAGACCGAGTTCCGGCCCGCGCTGGCCGCACGCGACGGAAAGCCGTTCGAGGCAGGACATGTTCCCGACGGCTTCTATCTGGTTGCCGACAGCGAGCGCCCCATGCTGGCGTTCCAGCAGGCGGTGATCGAAGCGGTGGCTACGGTGACCCACATCGCCCCCGCGGACGGAGATGGGCGGATCATCGGGTCGCCGGTCCTCGCGCCGGGGGTCATTGCCTATCCAGTGGCGGATCTGGGGCTTTGCGCAGGCATTACCGGCGCTCCTTACGTGACCACCACCGAGGTGTACCCGGGCAGCCCCCGGGCGGACACGCGGCAGTGCAACCAGGCCCAGGTGGTCGCGGTCTGCGCGGCGCTGGATCACGCGCTGACCCACCCCCGCACCGGGCATGGCCCGCACCAGCACTGACCGCTGCGCTGCGGCATTCGTTACCATCGCGCGCTTGGCGCCCGCACCGGGCGTGGCACGGGGAAGGAGGGCGGAGATGGGCCTGATCAGCTGGCTGTTCCGGCGTGGCCACAGCCATGCCGCGCCTGCGCGCCCCGCGTTCCCGCCCGAACACGCCGCGGCGGCCGACGGGATTCCGCCGCGCGATTCCGAAGCAGCCGGCATGCACTGGACCGAGCGCCTGGCGGCGTTCGCGCTGCCCACGCATGCCCTGCCTGCACCGCAATACGCGCGGCTGTTGCCGGACGTGGAGGCAGCCCTCCTGCGCATGGTGCAGGAGCCGGTCCGCCTGCCCAGGCGACCGCAGCTGCTTCCGCAGCTGCTGGGGATGCTCAACGACGACCGCGCCTCGGGACGACAGATCGCCGAGGTGATCGGACGGGATCCGGCGCTGGCGACCAACCTGCTGCGCGTGGCCAACAGCCCGATGTACCGGGTCCATGCGACCACGGTGGAAAGCCTGGACAGGGCGGTCGCGCTGGTGGGCACCGACGGCCTGCGCCAGCTGGTATCGGTTGCGTTGATGCAGCCGGTGATGCGGGTGGATGGCGGCGCGACCGGATGCCTGCCCGAGCGGGTCTGGGAACATACCGAGCTCGCTGCCGGACTGGCCGCGCGCATGGCCGCCGGGCGCGGCCCGGATGCCGTGTTTGCCGCACAGATGCTCTCGCTCCTGCAGGGCCTTGGGTCGATCCTGGTGGTGCAGGCGCTGGGCGATGCATGCGTGCGGCTGCAGTGCGAGGTGCCCGACGCGCGTCTGGCCGGTGAGCTGCTCCAGCGATGGGGCATGCGCATCGGCCGTGGCATCGCCCAGGCATGGGAACTGCCGAGCATCGCCGGGTTGCGCGGGCTGGCACCGGGATCGGAGCTCGAGCTGCTCCTCGATGCCGCTGGCCGTGCCGCGGTCGACGCGATGCAGCAGGAGCCCGCGAGCCGTTAGAGCCGCCCATGGGTAAGCCGGGGACATATAGCGCCTGATTGCGACGCAAACGGTCGCCCGGACATTTTGCACGCAGGACTGGTGATTAAGTTAGCGGTATCACGCGTGCAGGTGCCGATAACCTGAAGCGCTGGATACGCACCTCAGCGTCCACGCTGCTTTCCGGCGAATTTCAGACAGTTCCCCACATCCGCCCAGGCGATGGCCCGTGGGTGGCGTAAAACGGCACACGCATGTCCAGCGCTGTCGTGGTGCCATTCGCATGCAGACCGGTTTGCGATAACCGCCTGAAGCGGAAAAACGCGCGGGAAACCGCCATGAATACGTATGCACAACGGCCTCGCGAGCGTGACCGGCTACTAACATTGCCGCACGCAACGGGGAGGTTTCCGTCGCGCCAGAGAGCCGGGCGATTGCAGCGGCGACGCACCCGGCACCGCATCGAAAACTTCCTTGGAGAGGGGAACATGTTGCATCACAAGCGCAACCTGCTGAGCGTTTCGCTGGCGACCGCCATCGCGTTGGCCGCCACCGGCGCCAATGCCCAGAACGCAGCCGCCGAGGGCGGCGAAAGCCAGAACCAGGCCACCAACCTGGACACCGTGGTCGTCACCGGCATCCGCCGCGGCATCGAGAGCGCGATCTCGGTCAAGCGCGATTCCTCCTCCATCGTCGAAGCTGTCTCGGCCGAGGACATCGGCAAGCTTCCCGACGTCAGCATCGCCGAGTCGATCGCACGACTGCCGGGCCTGGCGGCGCAGCGCGTCGCTGGTCGGGCACAGGTCATCAGCGTTCGGGGTCTGTCGCCGGATTTCGCGACCACGCTGCTCAATGGCCGCGAGATGGTCAGCACCGGCGACAACCGGTCGGTGGAGTTCGACCAGTATCCATCCGAGCTGATCAGCGGCGTCACCGTATACAAGACGCCTGATTCGGGCCTGGTGGGCCAGGGCCTGTCTGGCACCATCGACATGCAGACCGTGCGCCCGCTGAGCTTCGGCGACCGCGTGATCTCCGTCAGCGGCCGCTACCAGAAGAACTCGCTGGGCGAGGCCGCGGGCGTGGACCCGTATGGCAACCGCCTCAACGTCAGCTTCGTCGACAAGTTCGCCGATGGGACCCTCGGCATCGCCCTGGGCTATTCGCACTCGGACATGTCCAAGCAGGAGAACCAGGTCGGCCTGTACGAACCGTGGCAGCAGGTCGGTGATGGCTGGCGTCCGGGCGTGGAGCCGGGCACGTGGTACTCCGACGGCATCAAGGCCCTGCGCCGCACCGGCAACGCCAAGCGTGATGGCGTGATGGGCACCGTGCAGTACCGCCCGAACAACACCTGGACCAGCACGCTCGACGCCTTCTACACCGAGGCCGAGGAGTACGACACCGCCAACCAGCTGGAGATCCACCTGGGCGACTACAACGGCGGCTATGGCCGCCTGGACGTCGACGATGCGCAGGTGAACGGCAACGGCAGCTTCACCGGCGGCGTCGCGCGCAACGTCTATCCGCTGGTCCGCGGCATGTACAACCATCGCGAGGACAACATCAAGGCGTTCGGCTGGAAGAACGAACTGTCGTTCGACCGCTTCCGCATCGAGGCCGACGTCAGCTGGTCCAAGGCCGAGCGCGACGAGACCAACCTCGAGAACAACCTCCAGCGCCTGCCGGCACCGCAGCTGGATTCGGTCACCCTGGACTTCTCGCGCAGGGGCTTCCCGCAGATGACCCCGGGACTGGACTACTCCAATCCGGCCGACCTGTATCTCGCCAACACCATCTACGGTTCCGGCTACGGCAAGGTGCCTCACGTGGACGACGAGTTGCGCGGCTTCCGCCTGTCGGCCAGCATCAACGCGCCGGAGAGCATGAGCGGTTGGCTGGCGGACATCGACGTGGGCGTCAACTTCGCAGACCGCGAGAAGAACAAGACCCAGGCCGAAGGCAACATCAACCTCGGCGCGCAGGGCGAGTCGAGCATCGCCGCCGACCTGCAGTACGCGCCGGTCGACCTGGGCTTCGCCGGCGCCGGCGTGATCCCCGCCTGGAACGTGCCGGCCGCGGTCGCCCGCTACATGGAGTTCAACCCGACCACCGCCGAGTCCTACCTGGTGCCCAAGCAGTGGACGGTGGAAGAGGAGATCACCACCTCCTGGTTCCGCGCCAACATCGACACGATGGTCGGCTCGGTGCCCATGCGTGGCAACATTGGCGTGCAGGCCCAGCGCGTCGACCAGTCCTCCAGCTCCAGCTACTGGGATGGTTCGCAGCCGGTGGGCAGCCAGGTGATCCCGATCCGCGACGGCAAGAGCTATACCGACTTCCTGCCGAGCATGAACCTGTCCTTCGAGCTGCCGGCGGAGAACACCCTGCGCTTCGCCATGGCCCGCCAGGTCGCGCGTCCGCGCGTGGACCAGCTGCGCGCGGCGATGGAATTCGGCGTGGACACCAGCACCGGCCGGCCGGGCGCCAGCGGTGGCAATCCGAACCTCGACCCGTGGGTGGCCAACGCGGTGGACGTGTCCTGGGAGAAGTACTTCGGCAACCGTGCCTACGTGGCCGCCGCGGTCTTCTACAAGGACCTGAAGAGCTACATCTACACCCAGACCCGCGACGGCTACGACTTCAGCGACCAGGTCGAGGCGTGGCTGGACGTCAATGACGACACCATCGACATCCCGGTGCAGGTAACCGGCAACTACAGCGCGCCGTTCAACGGCCAGGGCGGTAGCCTGCGCGGCGCCGAACTGACCGCGTCGCTGCCGTTGGACCTGTTCACCGACGCCCTGCGCGGGTTCGGCGTGGTCGCCAGCGCCAGCTTCAACGACAGCGACATCCAGATCCTGGATCCGGAGAGCGCCTCGAGCGTGGGCACTGACCCGATCATGCTGCCGGGCCTGTCCAAGCGCGTGTACAACTTCACCGCCTACTACGAGAACAGCGGTTTCGAGGTGCGCGTCAACCAGCGCAAGCGCTCGGACTTCATCGGCGAGATCGGCAACTTCAACGGCAACCGGACCCTGCGTTACGTCGAGGGCGAGGATGTCATCGACGCCCAGGTGGCTTACACCTTTGCCGATGGCAGCCCGATGCGCGGCCTGAGCCTGTACCTGCAGGGCAGCAACCTCAACAACTCGCGCTACCACACCTACGCCGGCAGCAAGGATCGTCCGCTGGAAACCGTCGAGTGGGGCCGCACCTGGCTGGTGGGTGCGAGCTACCGCTTCTGACCCCCGTCCTACCCGTCATACCTCCCTGCTGTACCTTGGCCCGCCGGACTCCGGCGGGCTTTTTTTTTGCAGGACAAGGAAGGCACGGATGGGCCGGAGGTCATGCCCACTTCCCGCAGGGGCACGGGCGCCCGCGCGATGGTATCCAGTGCCTTTCCACGCGGGCTCCGCCCATGGATACAACCCGTCGCGACCTTTTCCGTCTCGGTGCACTGGCCGCGGCATCCGCCGCGTTTCCCGCCGTGGCAGGCGCTCCTGTTCCGGCTGGGACACCGCCCGCAGCGTTCCCCGCGCGTGCCGCGCGCGCCCTGCGCATCCTGATTCTTGGCGGGACCGGATTCACCGGGCCGTTCCAGGTCCATTACGCGCTGGCACGCGGCCACCGGGTGACCCTGTTCAATCGCGGCCGCCGGCCCTCGCCCGAGTGGCCCGGCGAGGTGGAGCAGTTGCACGGCGATCGGGATTCCGGGGACCTGGCGGCGCTGCGCGGGCGACAGTGGGACGTCTGCATCGACAACCCGACCAGCCTGCCGTCCTGGGTGCGGGACGCAGGCCAGGTGCTGGCAGGCAATGTCGGGCATTACCTGTTCATCTCCACGATCTCCGTCTATGCCGACGGCAGCCGCCCGGGCATCACCGAAGACCAGGCCGTGGCCGCCTACCGTGGCCGCGATGCCATGGCCGAAACCCGGCAGACGCTCATGGCCGACATGGAAGGCCTGTACGGCCCGCTCAAGGCGCTAAGCGAGGTGGAGGCGCGCCGGCAGTTCGGGCCGCGTACCACCATCGTGCGCCCGGGCTACATCGTCGGCCCGCGCGACGAGACCGACCGTTTCACGTACTGGCCGCTACGCGTGGTCCGCGGCGGAGAGGTGCTGGTCCCCGGCGATGGACGCGATCCGCTGCAGGTCATCGACGGGCGCGACCTGGGGGAATGGATGGTACGCCTGGCGGAGCAGGGCACCACCGGCACGTTCAACGCGGTCGGTCCCGCCTATCCGTTGACGATGGACGCGCTGGTGCACGGTTGCCAGGCCGTCACCGCCACGCCGGTGACACTGACCCACGTCCCCGCCGCGTTCCTGGAATCCCACCAGGCGGACCTGCCGATCTGGGTGCCACGCGGGCAGGGGCCTTACGCGGGGTATGGGCAGGTGAGCAACGCGCAGGCCATCGCCGCCGGACTCACCTTCCGGCCACTGGCGACCACGGTTAGCGACCTGCTGCGATGGTTTTCCTCGCTCCCGGCCGCGCGCCAGGCCGAAACGCGCGCCGGCATCGACCCGCAACGGGAAGCCGAACTCCTGCGCGCCTGGCATGCGGCGCGCGCGGCGGACTGAAGCGGCGGTTCTCGTTCACGAACATGACACGCCGGCCTGCGTAACGTCGCCAGCCAACGACAAGCGCGGGAGCGGACATGATCAAGTGGGCCATCATCTTTCTGGTAATCGGGCTGATCGCCGGTGCGCTGGGACTCGGTGGAGTGGCTGGCGTCTCGATGGGGATCGCCAAGTTCCTGTTCATCGCGGCGTTGCTGATTGCGGTGGTGCTGTTCGTCCTGGGCCTGACGGTTTTCCGCAAGATCACCTGAGTGGCCGCGAACTCGACCGCGATGGTTCCCGCAGGCCACGCGTGGCGGAGCCTGTGGGTTGCCGGGTGCATGCTGCTTCTGCTCCCGCCGCTGTGGGCGCAGGCCCGTGACCGCGGCGCGGCCGAACACCTGCCCCTGCCGGTGCTTGACCTGGACCGCTACGGCGGAAGCTGGCACCACCTGGCCTGGTTGCCCGAAGGCTTCCAGGAGAAATGCGTGTCCGGCTCGACGGTGGATTACCGCCGCCGGGGCGATGGCGGCTTCGATGTGCACCGGTCCTGCCTGGATGCGGACGGGCGCATGCGGGAGGAGGACGCCGAAGCAGTGCCGGTCCCCGGCGCGCCGGGCTCGCTGCAGATGCGGACCGCGTCACGGTGGCGTGCGTGGCTGCCGATGGGCTGGAAACGCCGGTGGGTGATCGCCGTGGGGCCCGCGTACGAGTGGGCCATGGTGGGATCGCCCGACCGCGACCGCCTCTGGATCATCGCGCGCCAGCCCTCGATCGACAGGGCTTCATTGGAGGGGCTGGTGGCGCAGGCGCGCGACATGGGCTATCCGGTGGGCCAGCTGGTGATGCCGCCCGATCTGGCCAAAGCGGCCGCGCAGGAGCAGGGAACGGTGCCTGCCGAGCTCGTGGTGTCGACCAACGAGCCGTTCTGGCATGCCGTCGTCGATGGCGCTTCCATCCATCTCACCGGTCCGGATCGGCCCCAGCCCCGCCGCCTGGCGGTGGAACCGGGCCGGCCCGAGGATGCGACGGCATCGCGTCGCCTGGTCCGGGGGCGCGACTCGCGCGGCGAGGTGGTGGTGGAGGTGGTGACCGAGGCCTGCCAGGACAACATGTCCGGTGCCTGGTTCCCGCTGACGGCAACGCTTTGGGTCGATGGTGCGGCGCCTGTCGCCGGATGTGCGCGGCCGTCGTCGATGCCAGCGCCGGGCGAAGGCGGCTGAGCGGCTACAATGACCGCCGGTTCTTCGCGACGAGTATGCAATGTCCGCCATTCCTGCCTGCCCGCAATGCGGGTTGGAGAACACCTACGCTGACGGTGCCGTCTGGGTCTGCCCGGATTGCGGCCATGAATGGACCGCGCAGGAAAGCGCCGCGCAGGAAGCCGGGGCGGTGGTGCGGGACAGCAACGGCAACCCGCTGGCGGCCGGCGACACCGTGGTGGTGATCAAGGACCTCAAGGTCAAGGGTTCGTCGATCCCCCTCAAGCAGGGCACGGTCATCCGCGGCATCCGCCTGGTCGATTGCGACCCGGAACACATCGAAGGCAATTCCGAGAAGATCAAGGGACTGGTGCTGAAGACCCAGTTCCTGCGAAAGGCCTGAGCCGGCTGGCAGCCAAGCCCTGTCCGCGGCGGCCGATCCGCTTGCCACGGGCTTTCCCCACGCCTCCGGTATCATCCGCACCGCGCGCCATCAGCCCGCCGCCACACCAGCGTTCCACGGGCCTTGCAGGACACACGCGTGTTGCCCGTCCATCCCCAGGAGGAGTTCCGATGCGTTCCAGACCTTTCGGCCGTACCGGCCATACCGTGGGTGAGATCGGCTTTGGCGCCTGGGCGATCGGGGCGGCCTGGGGCACGGTGGACGATGGCGAGTCGGTGGCCGCGCTGCATGCGGCGCTGGATGCAGGCCTGGATTTCATCGACACCGCCGATGTCTACGGCGACGGGCATTCCGAGCGCCTGATCGCACGGGTCCTCAAGGAGCGCGGCGGCCAGCGGCCTTTCGTGGCGACCAAGGCGGGCCGCAGGCTCCCGCAGCAGGTGGTCGCCGGCTACACCGCGCAGAACCTGCAGGAGTGGGTCGACCGCAGCCGCCGCAACCTGGAGGTCGACACCCTCGACCTGCTGCAGCTGCACTGTCCGCCGACCGACGCCTACTACCACCCTGACGTGTTCGACCACCTCGAACGGCTGGTCGAGCGCGGCGCCATCGCGCGCTATGGTGTCAGCGTCGAACGCGTGGAAGAGGCACTCAAGGCAATCGAGTACCCGAACGTCGCCAGCGTGCAGATCATCTTCAACATGTTCCGCCTGCGTCCGGCGCAGCTGTTCTTCGCGCAGGCCCTCCAGCGCGGCGTGGCGGTGATCGCCCGGGTGCCGCTGGCCAGCGGCCTGCTCAGCGGCAAGTTCGGTCCCGACAGCCGGTTCGAGGACAGTGACCACCGCAAGTTCAACCGCAACGGCGAAGCCTTCGATGTCGGCGAAACCTTCTCCGGCGTGCCCTATGACGTCGGCCTGGCGGCGGTGGAGAAACTGCGCCCGCTGGTGCCCGAAGGGGCGACCCTCGCACAGCTGGCACTGCGCTGGATCCTGATGCATGACGCGGTGAGTGTCGTGATCCCCGGGGCCAAGAATCCGCGACAGGCGCTGGCCAATATCGCCGCCTCGGAGCTGCCGCCGCTCCCGGACGAGGTGATGGCCGCCGTGGCCGCGGTGTACGAGCAGGACATCAAGCCACACGTGCACCAGCGCTGGTAGGGCGCCGGGCCGACCGCAGGCTGCGCACGCGGGCAGGGCGCCTGGTGGCTCCCGGGCGCTTAACCGGCGCGGGCAGCGCAACCGGCAACACGGTGGGATAATGCGCGGCCGGGCGCCACAGGGCGCCTGGTTCCTTCCGCTGGACCCGATCGGGTGCACGCCGATCGTCGGAACGCCCCCTTCTGCATGGGGCCCAGGACATCCGGTGCACGCCGCTTTCCATGGACACCCAGGCCGCTCCTTTCCAGATCGTTCCCGCACGTCCTGCCGATCGCGAGGCACTGGCCGCATTGCTGGTCGAAACCGTGGCAGGCAACGGTTCGGTCGGCTTCATGCACCCGCTGGCACCTGACAGGGCGCTGGCATTCTGGGATGAGGCGTTGGCCGCCGCCGCACGTGGCGAACGGGTCGTGCTGTGCGCGTGGGCCGACGGGCAGCTGCTGGGCAGCGGATCGCTGGTGCCGGTGCAGGCGCCCAGCCAGCCGCACCGCGCCGAGCTGACCAAGGTGATGGTCGCGCCCGCCGCCCGGGGGGCGGGTGTCGGCGCCGCCCTCGTGAAAGCCCTGGAACAGGCCGCAGGCCGGCTCGGGCGGCGCCTGCTCACCCTCGACGCCTCGCTGGTCGAGGGGCCGGCGGCCTTCTACCGGGGCCTGGGCTACCACGTGGCCGGAGACATCCCCGAATACGCGTACAAGCCCCTGGGCGGCCTCGGCGCCACCCGGGTGATGTGGAAGCTGCTGGATGCGCGCAGCGCGCCGCGACGGGCGCCGGCCGATCCCGGTGCGGACGCCCGCTACATGGGCCTGGCCCTGGACCTGGCTGCGCGTGCCGAGCAGGAGTTCGACGAGATCCCGGTCGGAGCGGTGCTGGTCTCGGCTGCCGGCCAGGTGATCGGCGAGGGCTGGAACCGCAACATCCGCGACCACGACCCCAGTGCCCACGCGGAGATCGTCGCGATGCGACAGGCCGGCCAGGCCCTTGGAAACCACCGGCTGGTCGGCACCACGCTGTACGTGACGCTGGAGCCGTGCAGCATGTGCGCGATGGCCATCGTCCATGCACGGGTCGCGCGGGTGGTGTACGGCGCCCGCGATCCCAAGACCGGCGCCTGCGGCAGCGTGTTCGACGTGACCGGTGACCCGCGCCACAACCACCGGGTGCAGGTGCAGGGCGGGGTGCTGGGAGAGGAAGCTGGCGCGCGGCTGACGCGCTACTTCCGTGCCAAGCGCGGCAAGCCCTCAAGCTGAAGCCCTGGCGACCGGCGCGTGGGCCTTCAGTCGGCCGTCGGCAACTGCCGCCGGGGACGGTGGTCCATCTCCTCGTTGATCGCGGTGACCGCCAGGGTGGACTCGCGCGCCAGCAGGAAGCTGGCGGCGAACATCGACAGTACCCCGCCGGACGCCAGCCAGATCGGCAGCGCGCCCAGGCGGTGGTCGGCGAAGTTGTCCACCGCCACCGCCAGGCTGGTGCCGACGAAGCAGCTGATGGCGATGTAGAGCAGCTGCCCGGCGCGCAGCATCAGCAGGCTGCGCAGGCGTTGCAGCGCGATGCGCTTTTCATAGAGCGCCCGCTCGCGGTCGTCCTGCAGCTCGCCAAGTTCCCGCAGCAGGGTTCGGGCCCGGTCGATGATCCGTGCCAGGCGGTTGTTGGCAGACAGCAGCAGGGAGGCGGTGGCCGTCAGGAAGAAGGCCGGCGCCAGCATCGCGGCAAGGACCGCGTGGATACTCGACTCTTGCATGGTCCGGGGCTGCGTGGGGTCTGCGGTATCATGCCAGCCCCCGCCGTGCTGGCAAGCGCGGCTTCGCCCCGCAGGAGCTTCGCCACGCATGCCCATGGCCGCAGGAATGGACCGCCTGATCTGGATCGACCTGGAGATGACCGGCCTGGACACCGACCGGGACTCGATCTTGGAGATCGCCACGGTGGTCACCGACGCACAGCTCAACGTGCTGGCCGAGGGCCCGGAGCTGGCCATCGGCCACCCGCTGCAGGTGCTGGAAGCCATGGACGAGTGGAACCGCAACCAGCATGGCCGCTCGGGGCTGTGGCAGCGGGTGCTGGACAGCGACGTGACCCTGGCGCAGGCGGAGGCCCGCACGGTGGCCTTCCTGCAGGAGTGGGTGCCCGCGAAGGCATCGCCGATGTGCGGCAACTCCATCTGCCAGGACCGCCGCTTCCTGCACCGGCTGATGCCGCGGCTGGAGCAGTACTTCCACTACCGCAACCTGGACGTCAGCACGCTCAAGGAGCTGGCCCGGCGCTGGTGCCCGGAAGTGCTGTCCGGCGTGGGCAAGCAGGCCGCGCACACCGCACTGAGCGACGTGCACGACTCCATCGCCGAACTGCGCCACTACCGCCGGTTCCTGGGGGCGTTCGGCGGCAGCGGCAGCTGACGGGATGCTGCCGCTCGCGGCGACAGGTTCGCGGAAAAGAAAAGGCCCCGCATCGCGGGGCCTTTGCGTTTCGCCGCTCGCGGCAGCGGATCAGCCGGCGCGGCTCCTGGCCAGGCGCAGCCAGGTGTCGACCACGGTGTCCGGATTGAGCGACACCGACTCGATGCCTTCCTCCATCAGCCACTGCGCCAGGTCCGGATGGTCCGAGGGACCCTGGCCGCAGATGCCGACGTACTTGCCCTTGGCGCGCGCGGCCTTGATCGCCATCGACAGCAACTTCTTCACCGCCGGATCGCGTTCGTCGAACAGGCCGGCGACGATGGACGAGTCGCGGTCCAGGCCCAGGGTCAGCTGGGTCAGGTCGTTGGAACCGATCGAGAAGCCGTCGAAGATCTCCAGGAACTCGTCCGCCAGCAACGCATTGGACGGCACCTCGCACATCATGATGATCTTCAGCCCGCGCTCGCCCTGGCGCAGGCCATTGGCGGCCAGTACCTCGACCACCTTGCGGCCCTCGTCCAGGGTGCGCACGAACGGGATCATCACCCAGAGGTTGTCCAGGCCCATCTCGTCGCGCACGCGCAGCACCGCCTTGCACTCCAGCGCGAAGGCGTCGGCGAAGGAGGGATCGACATAGCGGCTGGCGCCGCGGAAGCCGATCATCGGGTTCTCTTCCTCCGGCTCGTAGCGCCGCCCGCCGATCAGGTTGGCGTACTCGTTGGACTTGAAGTCCGACAGGCGCACGATCACCGGGTTCGGCGCGACCGATGCGGTGAGCGTGGCGATGCCCTCGGCCAGGCGGTCGACGTAGAACTCCACCGGGCCGCTGTAGCCGGCGATGCGCGCGTCGATCTTCCGCCGGGTTTCCGCATCCTGCCGGTCGTACTCGAGCAGCGCCTTGGGGTGAACGCCGATGTGGCTGGCGATGATCATCTCCAGCCGCGCCAGGCCGATGCCGGCATTGGGCAGCTGGCCGAAGTCGAACGCGCGCTCGGGGTTGGCGACGTTCATCATGATCTTCAGCGGCGCCGGCGGCATATTGCCCAGGTCGGTCGTGGTGCGTTCGAACGGCAACGCCCCGGCATAGATGAAGCCGGTGTCGCCCTCGGCGCAGCTGACAGTCACTTCCTGGCCATCGCGGATCAGCTCGAGTGCATTGCCGGTACCCACCACCGCCGGCACCCCCAGCTCGCGGGCGATGATCGCCGCATGGCAGGTGCGTCCGCCGCGGTTGGTGACGATGGCGCTGGCACGCTTCATCACCGGTTCCCAGTCCGGATCGGTCATGTCCGCCACCAGCACATCGCCAGGCTGCACCTGTTCCATGTCCTGCAGCGAACGCACCACGCGCGCGGTGCCGGAGCCGATCTTCTGGCCGATGGCGCGCCCCTCGGCAATGACCTCGCCCCGCTGTTCCAGCGAGAAGCGCTCGATCTGGGTGGCGTGGCCGCGGGACTTCACCGTCTCCGGCCGCGCCTGCACGATGAACAGCTTGCCGCTGATCCCGTCCCTGGCCCACTCGATGTCCATCGGACGGCCGTAGTGCTGCTCGATGGTCAGCGCCTGGCGGGAGAGCTCCTGCACGTCCTCGTCCGACAGCGAGAAGCGGCTGCGCAGTTCGGCGGGGGTGTCCTCGGTGCGCACGCGCTCGCCGGGCTGGTCCGAATACACCATGCGGATCGCCTTGCTGCCCAGGGCGCGGCGCAGGATCGCCGGCTTGCCCTGGCGCAGCGTGGGCTTGTAGACGTAGAACTCGTCCGGGTTCACCGCGCCCTGCACGACCATCTCGCCAAGACCATAACTGGCGGTGACGAACACCACGTCGCGGAAGCCCGATTCGGTGTCCAGGGTGAACAGCACGCCGGAGGCGCCGACGTCCGAGCGCACCATCAGCTGCACGCCCGCCGACAGGAACACGTCCTCGTGCTTGAAGCCGTGGTGCACGCGGTAGGCGATCGCACGGTCGTTGTACAGCGAGGCGAAGACTTCCTTGACCTTGTGCACGACGTCGTCGGCACCGGTCACGTTGAGGAAGGTTTCCTGCTGGCCGGCGAAGGAGGCATCGGGCAGGTCCTCGGCGGTCGCCGAGGAGCGGACCGCCACCGCCACGTCGCCGCCGCCGTTCTCCGCGCACAGCCGCGCATAGGCCTCGCGGATGGCTGCATCCAGCGCCGGCTGCAGCGGCGCATCGATGACCCACTGGCGGATCTGGCGTCCGGCGGCGGTCAAGGCACCGACGTCCTCCACATCCAGCTGCGCGAGCCGGTCGAAGATGCGCTGGTGCAGGTCGTTGTGCGCGATGAAGTCGCGGAACGCCTCGGCCGTGGTGGCGAAGCCGCCCGGGACCGAAACGCCAAGGCCGGACAGGTGCCCGATCATCTCGCCGAGGGAGGAATTCTTGCCGCCGACGCGTGCCAGGTCGGCAAGGCGCAGCTCATGCAACCACAGGATGTTCTGGTTCAAGTGCGAAGCTCCGTGGAGCCACCGCCCGGCCGGGCAATGGCCGTGTCCCGAGGTATGTGGGGCCGTTATGATGCCCCTGCATTTTGGCGCATAGCAATGTTGATCACGTCGCTCAATACGAATCAGGAGGCGCCACGGGCATGTCCACGATCCGCCCTGTTTTCTATGTCTCCGATGGTACCGGTATCACCGCGGAGACCATCGGCCACAGCCTGCTCACCCAGTTCAGCGATTTCGAGTTCCTGACCGACCGCATCGCCTTCGTCGACGATCCGGACAAGGCGCGCGAAGCGTGCGAACGCATCCGCGAGGCGGGCCAGCGCTATGGCGTGCGCCCCATCGTGGTGAACTCGTGCGTGGATCCGGCGCTCAGCGTGATCCTGGTGGAGAGCGGCGCGTTGATGCTCGACGTGTTCGCACCGTTCATCGAACCCCTGGAGCGTGAACTCAACCAGCCGCGGCAGGCGAGGGTGGGGCGCGCCCACGGCATGGTCGACTTCGACAGCTACCACCGCCGCATCAACGCCATGAACTATGCGCTGGCGCACGATGACGGGGTCGCGCTGGACTACGAGGAAGCCGACGTGGTGCTGGTGGGCGTGTCACGCGCCGGCAAGACGCCGACCTGCGTGTACCTGGCGCTGCATTACGGGATCAAGGCGGCCAACTATCCGCTCACCGATGGCGACCTCGACGACGACCGCCTGCCGCCGCGCCTGCGCGCGTGCCGGCGCAAGCTGTTCGGGTTGACCATCGATCCGGAGCGGCTGCACCAGATCCGGCAGGAACGGCGGCCCGATTCGAGCTACGCGCGGATGGAGACCTGCCGGCGCGAGGTGCAGGCGGCGGAGGCGATGTTCGCGCGCGAGCGGATCCCGACCCTGAGCACTACCCACACCTCGATCGAGGAGATCTCCAGCAAGGTGCTTGCCACGCTCGGTCTGCAGCGCGGGATGTTCTGAAGCGGCGTGAATCTGGGGGCGCGGCGGGCGGATTTCAATGCTGCCGCCTGCACGCGCGGGCGTGTAGCATCGATCGCATGCAGCAAGCACTCCCCATTGCCGCTCGCATCCCCCGGATCGGCCGCTTCGGCTGGCTAATGGGGCTGTACGCGGAAAACCACGGCCGCCTGACCCGGCTGTTCGCCCCGGCCGCCCTGGCCCAGGGCAGCTACGTCTCCTCGCTGGGCGATGGCCTGGACGTGCGCCTGGACGTGATCGAGCGCCACCGCTACACGCTGGAACTGCGGCTGACGTACGACCTGTGTGATCCGGTGACCGGCGAGCCGGACCCGTCCGCGTACCTGCGGCTCTACAACGATGCCCGCCAGGTCGAGACCACGCACTGCTACGTCGGCCGGCGCTGGCAGGATGCGATCGGCCTCTACCCGCCGCCGGCGGAGGTGGTGGGCCATCGGCTGAGGATGAACACCTTCCTGGGCAAGTGGCTGGAATACCTGTCCGAGCAGGGCCACGGGGTGGCGACCCTGCGCCAGGCGCCGCCGGCACGCGTGGAGGGATGAGCATGGGCCTGGATCGGCGCGCCATCCCGCTGTCGGTGCTGGACCTCGCCCCGGTCTGCGAGGGCTCGGACGTGGCGGCTGCGCTCGGCAACACGCTGGACCTGGCCCGGCATGCCGAATCCCTGGGCTACCACCGTTTCTGGCTGGCCGAACACCACAACATGCCCGGCATCGCCAGCGCCGCCACTGCCGTGCTGATCGCGCACGTGGCCGCCGGCACCCGGCGGATCCGGGTCGGCGCCGGCGGCATCATGCTGCCCAACCATTCGCCGCTGCAGGTGGCCGAGCAGTTCGGCACACTGGCGGCGCTGCACCCCGGGCGCATCGACCTGGGCGTGGGCCGCGCGCCGGGCACCGACCAGGCTACGGCCCGCGCCCTGCGACGCTACTTCGAGTCGGCCGACCGCTTCCCGCAGGACGTCCAGGAACTGCTGGGCTACTTCGCGCCCGTGGAGCCCGGCCAGGCGGTGCAGGCCGTGCCCGGCGGCGGGCTGGACGTGCCGGTGTGGATCCTCGGCTCCAGCCTGTTCGGCGCCCAGCTGGCGGCCATGCTCGGACTGCCCTACGCGTTCGCCTCGCATTTCGCCCCGGATGCCATGGAACATGCGATGCGGGTGTACCACCGCGACTTCCGGCCCTCACGGCAGTGCCCGCAGCCCTACGTGATGCTGGCGGTGAACGTCGTCGCCGCAGATACCGGCGCGGAAGCCAGGCGCCTGTTCACCACTCCACAGCAGGCTTTCGTGAACCTGCGGCGCGGGCGGACGGGCCTGATACCGCGGCCAGTGGACGACATCGAGGCGTACTGGACGGCCGAGGAGAGGGCCGGGGTGGAGCGGGCACTGGCGTGCAGCGTGGTCGGCGACCCGCAGCAGGTGGCCGACGGGCTGGAGGCTTTCGCAGACCGCCACCGCCCGGACGAACTCATCGTGGTCGCGAACATCCATGACCATGCCGCCCGCCGGGAGTCCTACCGCATCGCCGCCGAGGCCTGGGGCCTGACCCGGTCCGGGTGAACCCATGAACGGCCCGGCCGGGGGGCCTCGCTATTCGCCGCGAATAGGGGTATCGTTCGCTCACTGTGTTTGCATGGGTCACCGTGAATCGTGGCCTGATGCAGTCGATCTGACGATCGCGCTACATCGTTCCGCTTTGCCTAACACCTGCAACCCAGTACCCGTCGCGGATGTCCCGTGACCGGTTTTCACTTTCCCGTTGAGGAGTTAGCAAACATGTCCGATCGTCAGACCGGTACCGTCAAGTGGTTCAACGACGCCAAGGGCTTCGGCTTCATCACCCCGGAGAGCGGTGCCGACCTGTTCGTGCATTTCCGTTCGATCCAGGGTTCGGGCTTCAAGTCGCTGCAGGAAGGCCAGAAGGTCTCCTTCATCGTCGTGCAGGGCCAGAAGGGCCTGCAGGCCGACCAGGTCCAGCCGCTGTAATTGGCTGACGTCCCGGCTTAGGCCGGGTCGTGGCAGAAACGCCGGGAGCGCAAGCTTCCGGCGTTTTTCGTTTGGGCCGCATGCGACGATGGGCGCCCCCGGCCTCCGGAACCGCCATGCTGACGCTCCACCATCTCGAGAACTCCCGCTCCCAACGCGTGCTGTGGCTGCTGGAGGAACTGGCGCTGCCGTACCGGGTCGTCCGCCACGCGCGTGACCGCCGGACCCTGCTGGCCCCCGAAGCCCTGCGCGCGGTCCATCCGCTGGGCAAGGCGCCGGTGCTGGTCGACGAAGGCCAGGCGCTGGCCGAATCCGGCGCGATCCTGGAATACCTCCTCGAGCGCTACGACACCGGCCATGTGCTTTCGCCGGCCCCCGCGGCCGGGTCATCGCCCGAGCGCCAGCGCTACCGCTACTGGATGCACTACGCCGAAGGCTCGGCCATGCCGCCCCTGCTGCTGACCCTGGTGCTCAAGCGGATGGCCGCCGCCCCGATGCCGTTCTTCGCCCGGCCCATCGCGCGTGCCATCGTGGAGCGCACGCTCGGCGGGTTCGTCAGGCCGCAGCTCGAGCTCCACCTGGGCTGGATGGAGCAGGCGCTGGACAGCGGCACCTGGTTCGCGGGCGAACGTTTCACCGCTGCCGACATCCAGATGAGTTTTCCGCTGGAAGCGGCCGCCGGACGCGCGGGGCTGGAACCATATCCGCACCTGCGGCGTTTCCTGGAGCGCATCCACGCCCGCCCGGCCTACCAGCGGGCGCTGGAGCAGGGTGGGCCTTTCACGCCCGCCGCCGGCTGAACTGAACCGCGCGGCAGCGGTTGCCCGGCATGGACTTGCCAGCGACGCCGGTGGCCGCATCCTGAGCGCATGCATATCGAATTCGACACCAGCTTCCTGCGCGAACTGCCCGGGGATCCGGAAAGCGGCCCCCGGGTGCGCGAGGTGGCCCAGGCCTGGTCGCGGGTGGACCCGACGCCGGTCGCCGCGCCCGCAGTGCTGGCCTGGTCGCCGGAGGCGGCGGCCCTGGTGGGCCTGGGCGCCAATGACGTCGCCGACTCCGGTTTCGCCCAGGTCTTCGGCGGCAATGCCCTTCTCCCTGGAATGCAGCCGTGGGCCGCCAATTACGGCGGCCACCAGTTCGGCCACTGGGCAGGGCAACTCGGCGATGGCCGCGCGATCTCCCTGGGCGAGGCGCTCGGCAGCGGAGGGCAGCGCTGGGAACTGCAGCTCAAGGGCGCCGGGCGCACGCCGTACTCGCGCTTCGCCGATGGCCGGGCGGTGCTGCGCTCGTCCCTGCGCGAGTTCGTCTGCAGCGAGGCCATGCATCACCTCGGCATCCCGACCACGCGCGCCCTTTGCCTGGTCGGCACCGGCGAGGACGTGGTCCGCGACATGTTCTACGACGGTCATCCGCGCCCCGAGCCGGGGGCGGTCGTATGCCGCATGGCGCCCAGCTTCCTGCGCTTCGGCAGCTGGGAGCTGCCGGCTTCGCGTGGCGACACCGCGCTGTTGCGGCAGATGGCCGATCACGTGCAGCGCCACCATTTCCCGGACCTGCACGGCCGTGGCCCGGCCGGCGATGCGGAGTGGTTCGCCCAGGTGTGCGAACGCACCGCCTGGATGGTGGCCGGCTGGATGCGGGTGGGCTTCGTCCACGGGGTCATGAACACCGACAACATGTCCATCCTCGGCCTGACCATCGACTACGGCCCGTATGGCTGGCTCGAGGAGTACGACCCGGACTGGACGCCCAACATCACCGATGCGCAGGGCCGCCGCTATCGCTACGGCACCCAGCCGCAGGTGGCGTACTGGAACCTCACCCGGTTGGCGCAGGCGCTGGCGCCCCTGTTCGTGGACGCCGCGCCGCTGGAGGCGGGGCTGCAGCGCTTCCTCGATGCGTGGACCCGGGCCGAGCGCGAGATGGTTGCCGGAAAGCTCGGCCTGGCGCGGGCGGGGGCCGACGACGTCGCCCTGTTCGAGGACCTGCGCGTCGTTCTGCAGGCCGGACGGTTCGACCTGACCGCTTTCTTCCGCCGCCTGGGCGAGGTCGGCCCCGGCGCCACCGAACCGGGGCAGTTCGCCGGCGTCTCCTACCAACCCGCTGCGTTCGAGGCGGCGGGGCCTGCCCTGCAGGACTGGCTGTCGCGGCATGCGGCGCGGCTGGCGGACGATCCGCTGACGCCGGATCAGCGTCGCGAACGCATGCGCCTGGCCAACCCGCGCTACGTGCCGCGCAACTGGCTCGCGCAGGAGGCCATCGACCAGGCCGAGGCCGGCGACCTGGCCCCGCTGGAAGCGTTGCTGGAGGTCATGCGCCGGCCCTATGAGGACCAGCCAGGCCGCGAGCACCACGCCGGCCTGCGCCCGGAGTGGGCACGCCAGCGTGCCGGGTGTTCGATGCTGTCCTGCAGCTCATGACGGCGTTACCGTCTCCCCGGTGCCAGATCGAGTGAGCCGGTCCGTGACCGCATCGCCTGCCAAGCCCGTCCTCGCGCCCGCCTGGGCTTCGCTGATACGCGAGGTGCCCGATTTTCCCAGGCCGGGCATCGGGTTCCGCGACATCTGCCCGCTGCTGGCCGACGCTGACGGCTTTGCGGCGATGCTCGAGGACCTGGCCGCGCCCTGGCGGGGCGTGGCGATCGACCTGGTGGCGGGCTGCGAAGCGCGCGGCTTCATCCTCGGCGCCGCCCTGGCCCCGCTGCTGGGCGCCGGGTTCGTGGCGCTGCGCAAGCCGGGCAAGCTGCCGGGGCCCGTGGTGGAGGAGCAGTACGCGCTGGAATACGGCAGCGACCGCCTGCAGGTCCAGGCCGACGCCGTGGCGCCGGGCAGCCGGGTACTGCTGGTCGACGACGTACTTGCCACCGGGGGCACGCTCGCCGCCGCGGCGCGCCTGCTGGCGCAGCAGCAGGCCCGGCTGGTGGGTGGCATGGTAATGATGGAGCTGGAAGCGCTCGGCGGACGCAGCCGCTGGGAGGCCGACGCGCCGCTGCTGACGCTGTTGCGGTACTGAGGCCGCTCGCCGCGCATCCCGGAGCCGGCCTGGCGGTTCGCCCAGGCTATGGATCCAGGAGAGCCGACGCGTGGCACCGGGTAGCTGCATCGCGCCCCCGTGGGCGTTGCTTCATGGGGGTGCCTCCCGGTCCGATGCGGCCTGCGGACCCGGCCGGCCCCGGAGGTGGGCGTAGCCGGCGCGCGCCGTCGCAGCATGCGGTACGGCCCAGGCAGCGCGCAGCGGAGCAGGCAGACGCGCGGGGCGCGCGCCCGGACGCGGCGGTCGGCCCTGTCGCGGCAACGGTGGCTGGTCGTCCCGGGCAGCGCAGCGGCCCGGAGCGCGGACAGGCGTGGCGCGCCGGGGGGGGCATTCCCCGTAGCGAAGGCCGCAGGGTGACGTCCGGGGCGGCCCCGGGGACGCCCAGGCGATGCCTAGAGCTTCCGCACCCGGAAGCGCCGGCCCTTGATCTTGCCGGCCTCCAGTCGTGCCAGCGCACGGCCCGCCTGCGCATGGGCGATGGCCACGTAGGAGCGGGTGGCGCCGATCACGATCCTGCCGATGGCCGAACCTGGCAAGCCGGCTTCGCCGGTCAGCGCGCCGAGGATGTCGCCCGGCCGCAGCTTGTCGGTCTTGCCGCCATCGATGCGCAGGGTGGTCATCGGGGCATCAGCCGGCTGCGACGGACGTCCGGTAGCCAGCGGCGAAGCCTCGCGCGGCGGCGGGCGCTCCTGGGCGGCGGCGATCATTTCCGCGCGCGCGTTCTCCCGGCCGGCCACCAGGCTCAGGGCCAGGCCGCGCCGGCCGGCACGTCCGGTGCGGCCGATGCGGTGACGGTAGGCGTCCACATCGGTTGGCAGCTCATAGTTGACCACCGCCGCCAGGTCTTCCACGTCCAGCCCGCGCGCGGCCACGTCGCTGGCCACCAGGACATTGCAGCTGCGGTTGGCCAGCTGCAGCAGCACCTCGTCGCGGTCGCGCTGCTCCATGTCCCCGTGCAGGGCCAGGGCCGAGAACCCGAACTGGCGCAGCGAGCCGGCCACCTCGTCCACGTCCTTGCGGGTGTTGCAGAACACCACCGCCGATTCGGGCCGGTAGCGCAGCAGCAGTCCCGCGACCGCCTTCTGGCGGTATTGGGGATCCACGTCGAAGAAGCGCTGGTCGATGTCCGGCGCCGACTCGCCGCCTTCCACCGCGACCTCGACCGGCTCGCGCAGCAGCTGGCGGGCCAGGGCGCGGATGGTGTCGGGGAAGGTGGCCGAGAACAGCAGGGTCTGGCGCTGGCCGTGGCAGCGGTTGGCGATCTCGCGCACGGGTTCCTCGAAGCCCATGTCCAGCATGCGGTCGGCTTCGTCCAGCACCAGGGTGCGGACCACGCCCAGGTGGAGTACCCGTTTACGTGCAAGCTCCTGCACCCGGCCCGGGGTGCCGACCACCACCTGCGGATCGTGGGCCTCCAGGGAGGCGATCTGCGGCTCCAGGGCCACCCCGCCGGTCAGCACGCTCAGCTTGAGATTTGGGATGCCGGTGGCCAGCCGGCGCAGTTGCCGCCCGACCTGGTCGGCCAGTTCGCGCGTGGGACACAGCACCAGCGCCTGGCAGCGGGACTCGGCCGGGTCCAGCCGCTGGAGCACGCCGATACCGAAGGCGGCGGTCTTGCCGCTTCCGGTCGGTGCCTGGGCGACCAGGTCGCGCCCGTCGAGGATCGGTGGCAGGGCCTGTGCCTGGATGGGCGTGGCGGTGGTGTACCCCAGGGCATCCAGGCCGGGACGCAGGGCGGGGGACAGCGGCAGCGAGGCGAAATCGGTCATGCGCCATTCTCGCAGGTCGGGGCCCGGGGCGCGGCACGCGCCGCGTACAATGCGCGGATGCCTTTGATCACCCTGCAGAACGTCGACTACAGCGTCGGCGGCCCGTTGTTGCTGGAACACGTCGACCTCGTGATCGAACCGGGCGAGCGCATCGCCCTAATCGGCCGCAACGGCGCCGGCAAATCCACCCTGATGAAACTCATCGCCGGCGAGCTCCAGGCGGACGACGGCGAGGTGCGCGTGCAGCAGGGCGTGCGGGTCGCCCGGCTGGAGCAGGAAGTGCCGCACGGCGCCGCCGGCAGCGTGTTCGACGTGGTCGCCGGTGGACTGGGGGACCTGGGCCACTGGCTGGCCGAGTTCCACCGGCTCAGCCATGCCGAAGTGTTCGACGGCGATGCGATGGGCAAGGTCCAGGCCAGGATCGACGCCGCCGATGGCTGGGCACTGGACCAGCGGGTAGCCGAGACCCTGACCAAGCTCGAGCTCGACGGCGACGCGGAGTTCGGCCGCCTCTCCGGCGGGATGAAGCGCCGGGTGCTGCTGGCGCGGGCGCTGGTGTCCGCGCCGGACCTGCTGTTGCTGGACGAGCCGACCAACCACCTGGACATCGAGGCGATCGACTGGCTGGAAGCGTTCCTCAAGGGCTGGAACGGCAGCGTGGTCTTCGTCACCCACGACCGCCGGTTCCTGCGTGCGCTGGCCACCCGCATCGTCGAGATCGACCGCGGCCAGGTGACCAGCTGGCCCGGGGACTGGGCCAACTACGAGCGCCGGCGCGAGGAGCGGCTCAACGCCCAGGCCCAGGAGAATGCCCGCTTCGACAAGCTGCTGGCGCAGGAGGAGGTGTGGATCCGCCAGGGCATCAAGGCCCGCCGTACCCGCGACGAGGGACGCGTGCGCCGGCTCAAGGCGATGCGCAGCGAGCGCAGCCAGCGCCGCGAGCTGGGCGGCAACGTGCGCATGGAGGCGGCGGTCGGCGAAAGCTCGGGCAAGAAGGTGATCGAGGCCAAGGACGTGTCCTTCGCCTTTGGCGACCGGGTGATGGTCCGCGACTTCTCCACGCTGGTCATGCGTGGCGACCGCATCGGCCTGATCGGCCCCAACGGCAGCGGCAAGACCACGCTGCTGAAGCTGCTGCTGGGCGAGCTGCAGCCGGCCGCCGGCGAGATCCGCACCGGCACCAACCTGCAGATCGCCTATTTCGACCAGTACCGCGCCACCTTGCGCGAGGACTGGAGCGCGATCGAGAACGTGGCCGAGGGCCAGGACTTCCTCGAGTTCAACGGCAAGCGCAAGCACGTGCATGCCTATCTGCAGGATTTCCTGTTCACGCCCGAGCGTGCGCGGGCGCCCATCACCCGGCTGTCCGGAGGCGAGCGCAACCGCCTGCTACTGGCCAAGCTGTTCGCCCAGCCCTCCAACCTGCTGGTGATGGACGAGCCGACCAACGACCTGGACGTGGAAACCCTGGAACTGCTGGAAGAGCTGCTGGGCGAGTACACCGGTACGCTGCTGCTGGTCAGCCACGACCGCGACTTCATCGACAACGTGGTCACCTCGACCATGGTGATGGAAGGCGACGGCGTGATCGGCGAGTACGTGGGCGGATACAGCGACTGGGTGCGGCAACGCCCGGCCGTACCGGTCAGTGGCGCAGCGGTGGCCAGGGCGTCGGCGACCGCGGTCGCAGCGGCCGCGCCGGGTGCCGCGGCCACTCCGGCACCGGCGCGGCGCAAGCTCAGCTTCAAGGATGCGCGCGAGCTGGAGCAGCTGCCGGGCAGGATCGAGGCGCTGGAGACGGAGCTGGCCGGGCTGGCCTCCGCCATGTCCGATCCGGGGTTCTACCAGCAGGATCCGGGCACGGTGGCCGCCCATGGCAAGCGCATGGCCGATGCGCAGTCCGAGCTGGATGCCGCTTACGCCCGCTGGGCCGAACTCGACGGCTGAGGCGCGAAGCGCAGGCCGCCGGGGTGTTGTCGCGCCAGCGCCCGCGGCGCCCCGGCGCGGGGATCTCACGGACGGCCGATGGAGGCGGGCAGGAGAGGGCGCCGCCCATGCACCGGCTTCATCCAGGCTGCGTCCCGATCCGCTGCGCCGCGACCGCGCCGGCGTGCCCGCTGCGGCGCAGCATGAGGTCATGCTGGTCTACCGAGCGCGGCCCTGGCCACGTGGCGCGCTGCCGGCGGCCATGAACGCCCAGAACGGCACGTCCCCGGCAGTCCACGCTGCGGCCGCGTCGGACAGCACCGACACCAGGGTTTCCAGTTCCTTCGGACGCGCATGGCGCAACGTGGAAACGCCGTCGATCGCCAGCACATACCCGCTTGCAGGCAACCACGAAAGGTCGCGCAGGGCGTCGAGCAGGCCGTCCCAGTTGCGGCCCCAGCCGGGCGGGAAATCCAGGGTCGTGCCAATCCTCAGCAGCAGCGCGGCCTTGTCCCGGCAGCCTTCCAGGTCGATGCGCCGGACCAGCAGCCCGGCATCGCGGGCCGCGGCGGCCAGGGCGGCAAGGTCGCCAGCCTCCACCTCGAACACACCGGCCTGCGCCGGATCCTCCAGGCCTATGTCGAATCCGGAGTGGCTCATTGGACCGCACCGCCGGGCATGACCTCGAAGGCGCGGAAACTGGCGTAGTGGTCGGCGGTGTAATACCACTCGGAGGGCGGATCGCCGCCGGTGACGATCCGCCGCGCACCGCGGTGTGCCAGACCGGGTGTCGGCACCGTGTACTCGCGGTAGTAGCCGCGTTCGCGCGCCGGCAGCAGGCCTTCGCGATTGAAGAAGACGCTGCCATCCTGCCGGTGTTCGTAGGGCCCCCCAAGCAGCACGCGCTCGACCACCGCGCCGGCCTCCGGCGGGAGGAACGCCGGCAGCGCCGCCCGCGGCCCCGGCGTTGCCGCCTCCGTCGCGGAGCCTGCAGGCGCCGGGGCGTCCGGGCGCAGCCACGCCAGGCCCAGCAGCAGGACGACGCCGGCCAGCAGCGGGAGGTGGCGGGCAATGGAAGTGTTTCGCGTGGCGGCCATGCGTCGAAGTATGCGCGCATGCCGGCGCGGGTCCGCACCGGGGCAGCCCAGCCGTTCGCGTGCGCTTCACGTCAGGCCAACCCGCGGTGCGGCAATCCTGCGCGCGGCCCGGAGCGGAACGCGGCATTCCCCCGCGGACCTTGGTTGGCCGCGCCGGCATCCCTACACTGTCATGGCCGCCCGGATGTTCCGGGCATGCCTTCAAGGAGTTGATCATGGCCTATACCCTCCCCGAGTTGCCGTATGCCTACGATGCGCTGGAACCGCACATCGATACGGAGACGATGAAGATCCACCACACCAAGCACCACCAGACGTACATCAACAACGTCAACGCCGCGCTGGAAGGCACCGAGTACGCCGACCTGCCGGTCGAGGAGCTGGTGAAGAAGACCAAGTCGCTGCCGGAGAACCTGCAGGGCGTGGTCCGCAACAACGGCGGTGGCCATGCCAACCACAGCCTGTTCTGGACGGTGATGGCGCCGAATGCCGGCGGCCAGCCCAAGGGCCAGGTCGGCGAGGCGATCGAGAAGGAACTGGGCGGCTTCGAGAAGTTCAAGGAAGCCTTCACCAAGGCCGCGCTGACCCGCTTCGGCAGCGGCTGGGCCTGGCTGAGCGTGACCCCGGACAAGAAGGTGGTGGTCGAGTCCTCGGCCAACCAGGACAGCCCGCTGATGGACGGCAACACGCCGATCCTGGGACTGGACGTGTGGGAGCACGCCTATTACCTGAAGTACCAGAACCGTCGCCCGGAATACATCGGCGCGTTCTTCAACGTGGTCAACTGGGACGAGGTCGAGCGTCGTTACCAGGAAGCCATCAAGTAAGCCCTTCCGGGTTTGCCTGATGCACGCGGACGCCCCGGCCTTGCCGGGGCGTTTCTGTTTTCTGGGGGCGGTGCGGGGCTTGCTGCTCGCATGGCCTTCTATCCTGGCGGTCCCTGATTGCCCCAGGCGCCAGGCCGTACGGCGATCTCTTCTGATCGATCGCACCTTAGGGGACTTGGCGGAACAGGGGATCCTCAGGGCACCTACACGCAGACTGGTCGACCCGGCGGGACCCCGAATTTGGGGGCGCCCGTCGCAGGAGCAAAGAAAAAGTGACTCGCCCAAGCGGCGAAGCCGCTGGCGAAACATGTTTTGACTTGCTGACGGCTTTTGCCTTGAAGAAAGCAGAACCAAGGCAATCAAAGGCAGCCTCCTGCGGAGGCTCAGGAGCAACAGCGTTTCGCCCGCCGCTGCGCGGCTACGGCGAGTCACTTTTCTTTGCTTGTGCAAAGAAAAGTAACCAAAAGAAAGCACAGCCCGGACCGCTCGCCGCCTGGCTTCGCCAGCCGGTGCCCTGCGCTTCTCGCGCCGGCGGGGGCGGCCCATAACTCGCTTCGCTCAGACAGATGGGCCGCCTTTGTCCTGCCGTCGCTGCGATGCTCGGCTCGCTATAACGGGCGGGAAAGGCAAAAGCCGCGGCAACAGCAACGGCAACAGCCAGTCCCAAGCACAGCAACGGCGAGGCAAAGACATGGCCAGCCACTGCCCGGGAGGGGCCGGGACCAGGCCACAGTCAGCGCCGGCACGCCGCCGCGAACCCGGTCCAAAGGCGGCCCCCCCCCCCCCGTCCGCCAAAGGCGCAAAAGAAAAGCCCCGGCACCTGGCCGGGGCTTTCCTGTTGCCGCAGTGACGCGCGTCAGTGCTGGATCGCCGCACCCCCGCGCTGCTGCCGGTCCAGATACTCCTTCGACGGCTCGTCCAGCTTGTCGCCGAGCATGCGCCGGACCACGATGAAGAACACCGGGATCATCAACAGGCCCAGGAACGTGGCGAAGACCATGCCACCGATGACGCCGGTACCGATCGCGTGGCGTGCATTGGCGCCGGCGCCGGTGGACAGGGCCATCGGAACCACGCCCATGATGAACGCGAAGGACGTCATCAGGATCGGACGGAAGCGCAGGCGTGCCGCTTCCACCGTGGCCTCGCGCAGGGTCTTGCCGGCCAGGCGCTGCTCCACCGCGAACTCGACGATCAGGATCGCATTCTTCGCCGCGAGGCCGATGATCGTGATCAGGCCGATCTTGAAGAAGATGTCGTTCGGCAGGCCGCGGGCCAGGCTGAACAGCACTGCGCCAAGCACGCCCAGGGGCACCACCAGCAACACCGCCACCGGGATCGACCAGCTCTCGTACAGCGCCGCCAGGCACAGGAACACCACCACGATCGACAGCACCAGCAGCAGTGTCGCGGTGTTGCCGGCCAGGATCTCCTGGTAGGACATGCCCGACCAGTCGAAGCCGAAGCCCGGCGGCAGGTCGTTGGTGACGATGCCTTCCATGATCGCCATCGCCTCGCCCGAGCTGTGGCCCGGGGCCGGCGAGCCGACGATGTTGACCGCCGCGTAGCCGTTGTAGCGGTTCAGCGACGGCGCGCTGGTGGACCACCTGGCATCGACGACCGTGGACAGCGGGATCATCCCGCCCTCGCCATTGGGGGTGTAGAAGCTGCCCAGGGATTCGGCACCGGTGCGGTACGGCGCATCGGCGCGCACGTTGACGCGCTTGATGCGGCCCTCGTAGAAGAAGTCGTTGGCGTACACCGGCGCCAGCATCAGGCTGATCGCGTTGTAGATGTCACCGACTTCCAGGCCCATCGCCTGCGCCTGCACCCGATCGACCTTCAGCGCCAGCTGCGGCGCATCCTCCAGGCCGTTCGGGCGCACCCCGACCAGCCCGGGGTTCTGGGCGGCCGCGCCCAGCAGCATGTTGCGCGCCTGGGTGAGCGACGCCTGTCCCTGGCCGGCACGGTCCTGCAGCCACATGTCGAATCCGCCGAACTGGCCCAGGCCCTGCACGGTCGGCAGGTTCACCACGAAGATCGTGGCTTCCTTGATGCCGAACATGGCGCCGTTGGCCTGCTGGATGAACTCCGGCGCGGTCATCTCGCGCTCTTCCCAGGGCTTGAGCTTGATGAAGGCCATGCCGACGTTCTCGCCGGTGCCCACGAAGCTGAAACCCGCCACCTGCAGCACGCTCTCGAAGCCGTCCAGCCCCTGCAGGCGCTGGTGCATGTCGTCGAACACCGCCTGGGTCCGTTGCAGGCTTGCGCCTGGCGGAAGCTGCACGATGGCCATGGCGTAGCCCTGATCCTCTTCCGGCAGGAAGCTTCCCGGCATGCGGGTAAGGGCGAACCCGCACAGGGCGGCCAGCACCACGAACAGGATCATCCAGCGAGGCGCATGCCGCACCGCGCTGCCGATGTGCCCGACATAGGTGCCGCTGATGCGGTCGTAGTACTTGTTGAAGGTGCGGAACACCCAGTTCGAGTTGGCGTGGTGGCTGGGCTTGAGGAAGGTCGCGCACAGCGCCGGGGTGAAGCCCAGGGCCAGGAACGCCGAGAAACCCATGGCGATGGCGATCGTCAGCGCGAACTGCTTGTAGATCTCGCCGGCCGCGCCCCCCTGCAGGGCGGAGGGGATGAACACCGCCGCCAGGACCACGGTGATGGCCACCACCGCGCCGGTGATCTGGCCCATGGCCTTGACGGTCGCCTCGTAGGGAGGCAGGCCCTCCTCGGTCATGATGCGCTCGACGTTCTCGATCACCACGATCGCGTCGTCGACCACGATGCCGATGGACAGCACCAGTGCGAACAGGGTCAGCTGGTTGATGGTGAAGCCGATGATCGACAGGCCCAGGAACGTGCCCAGCAGCGCCACCGGGATGACCAGGGTGGGGATGATCGTCGCGCGCAGGTTCTGCAGGAACAGCAGCATCACCAGGAACACCAGCACGACCGCCTCGAACAGGGTCTTGACGACCTCCTTGATCGAGATCTTCACGAACGTGGTGGAGTCGTACGGCGACATCCAGGTCACGCCGGCGGGGAAGGTGGACTGGAGCTCGTCCATCTTGGCGCGCACCGCGTCGGCCACGTTCAGCGCGTTGGCACCGGGCAGCAGCTGGATCGCGAAGGCGCCCATCGGCTTGCCGTTGTAGCGGGTGTCGAAGCCGTACGCGCCGGGGCCGAAGGCCACGCGGGCGACGTCCTTCAGGCGCACGGTGGTGCCGTCCGTGTCGGCGCGCAGGATGATCTCCTCGAACTGCTCCGGCGAGCTGAAGCGGCTCTCGGCCGAGACGGTAGCGGTGAAGGCCTGGCCTTCCGGGGCCGGGTCCGAACCCACCGAGCCGGCCGCGAACTGCACGTTCTGCGCACGCACCGCGCCCAGCACCTGGGTCGCCGACAGGCCGTAGCCCTGCAGCTTCTCGGGGTTGAGCCAGATGTTCATCGCGTACTCGGCGCCGAACTGCTGCACGCTGCCCACGCCGGGGATGCGCGAGATCTGGTCGATCACGCGCGAGCCGTTGAGGTCGTTGAGGGCGTTGCGGTCCACCGCCGGGTTGTCGGAGATCAGCCCGACCACCATCAGGAAGCCGGCATTGGCCTTGGCCACCACCACGCCCTGCTGGGTGACTTCCGTCGGCAGGCGTGGAGTGGCCAGCGAAACCTTGTTCTGCACCTGTACCTGGGCGATGTCCGCGTCGGTGCCGGTCTCGAAGGTGAGGGTGATGCTGGCCCTGCCGGTGGCGCTGGAGGAGGAGTTGAAATAGAGCAGGTGGTCGATGCCGGTCAGCTGCTGTTCGATCACCTGGGTGACCGCCTTCTCGACCGTGTCGGCGCTGGCTCCGGGGTAGTTGGCGCTGACGGTGACCTGGGGCGGGGCGATGTTGGGATAGGACTCCACACCCAGGCCGAGGATCGCGATCACGCCGGAGAGCGAGATCAGGATCGCCACGACCCAGGCGAAGACCGGGTGGTTGATGAAGAACTTGGGCATGGGGATGCGTCCTTACTCGGCGGCCTTGGCGCCATCGGTGGCCGTCTCGGCGTCGGCCTTGGCGGCGTCCACCGGGGGCGCGGCCAAGGCCGGCGCGGCCTGCGCCTGCTCAGGCTGCCACGGGGTCGGCTGCACGGTCGCGCCCTCGCGGGCCTTCTGCACCCCCGAGGCGATCACCTTGTCGCCGGCCTGCAGGCCGGCGGTCACCAGCCAGCGGCCGGCATCGGCCACCTCGGCCTGGATGTCCTTGCGGGCGACGGTGCCGTCGGCGCCCACGGTGTAGACATAGGCGCTGTTGACGTCGCGCAGCACGGCCGTCTGCGGCACCAGGAACACGCCGCTGAGCTGTCCCAGGTTGGCCTTGAGGGTGACGAAGCTGCCCGGCAGCAGCGCCTGGTCGGGGTTGGGGATCACCGCGCGCAGCGATACGGCGCCGGTCGCCGCGTCCACCGTGGTGTCGGAAAAGTCCACGGTGCCGGCGTGGTCATAGGCCCGGCCGCCGGACAGCAGTACCTGCACGGTGGACTTGCCGGCGCCGGACAGCGCGACGTTGGCCGCGCCGCGCAGGCGCTCCAGCTCGGTGGAGCTGATCGAGAAGTTGGCATAGAGCGGGTCGAGCTGGTCGACCGTGGTCAGCAGGGTCGCTTCGCCCTGGCCGACCAGGGCACCTTCGGTCACCTGCTGCTTGCCGGCGCGTCCGGAAATGGGGGCGGTCACCGCGGCATAACCGAGGTTGATGTCGGCGGTGCGCACCGCCGCGCGCGCCGCCTCGGCGGCGGCCGCGGCGCTGCGCTCGGCGGCCAGGGCATTGTCCAGGTCGGCCTGCGACACGTAGTTCTGCGGTGCCAGCTGGCGGGCGCGCTGCGCCACCGAGCGTGCGTTGGCGTAGGTCGCCTCGGCCTGGGCCAGCTGGCCGCGGGCCACGCCCAGCTGCGCCTGCAGGGGCGCCGGGTCGATCCGGAACAGCACCTGGCCTTCCTTCACGTCGCTGCCTTCCTCGTAGACACGCTTGAGCAGCACGCCCGGAACGCGGGCGCGCACGTCGGCAGAGCGGTAGGGCGAAAGCCGGCCGACCAGTTCGCGCTCCAGCGGAACGGTCTGGGCCTGCACCTCGACCACGCCTACTTCCGGCGGGGGCGGGGGCGCGGCGGACTGGTCCTGCGAGCAGGCGGCCAGGGCCAGCAGGCTGCAGGCCAGCAGCAGGGGACGGTAGGTGGTCATGGGGGGGCTCCGGGAGTGATGTCTTGAAGTCTTTCAGTAGCGGGGGGCCGGCGGCGCGAAAGCGCGCAGGAAGCTGTCGATGGCGAAGGCGGCCCATTGCGAACGCGCCTCGTGCGTGTCGCGGTGGGGTGCGAGATGGCGCTGCCGGTCGAAATCCAGGCCGACGATCATGCCCAGCAGCAGCTCGGCCGCGCAGTGCGGATCGTCATGCCGCAGCAGGCCGCGACGCATGGCCTGCTGCAGCCAGGCGGCCAGGCGGTCGACCAGGGCGCCGGCGTAGCTGACGTAGATCTGGGCGACCTCCTCGGGGAATTCCTGGGCCTGGGCGGTCACCAGCCGGGCCGTGCCCAGGGTCTGCGGCTCTGCCAGGTGGGCCAGGTGGGCCTCGGCGAAGGCCACCAGCGCGTCGCGCAGGGTGCCCGCCGATGGCGCCTCCGGCAGCCGGGTGGCGGCCATGCCCTCGCGTCCGATCTGGTGCAGCAGGGCCTGCTTTGAGCCGTAGCGTGCATACAGGGTCTGCTTGGAGCAGCCGGCGCGCGCGGCGATCAGGTCCATGCTGACCGCCACGCCGTGTTCGGCCACCAGGGCACGCACGGCATCGCGCACCCGCTGGTGGCGGGGGTCGTCGGCCGGGACCCCGGCGGGCGCGTCAGGCAGAGGGCGGTGCATGGGATGTGGACTATACCGTCCAGTTCATTAAATGAAAAGCGCCGGATTTGCGGCTCTGCGTCAAGGCTTTATCGGTTGCACGGGATACAATCGCGCCACCTTCAAACCGGCGCATCGCCATGACCCCGAAGCCTCCTGCCAAGGCCGCCAAAACCCCCGAAAAATCCCCCGCACGCACTTCCAGGACCGCGCAGACGAAGGGTGCGCCGGGCCGGGCCGGCGGGGCGGCCGCGGCGGCCGGCGTGGCGGCCGGTTTCTCACTGGAGCCGGTGTATGCGGCGTCGCGCAAGCTGGTTCCGGCGGCGCGCCAGGCGGAGCTGCGCGAGTTCCTTTCGGCGTTCTACCGGCGGATGGAAGAGGACGAGTTCCCTCACCACCTCCCCGAAGGCTGGGCCGCGATCGGTGCCGACATGCTCGAGTTCGCGCGCAAGCGCAAGCCCGGCACCGCCAGCGTCCGGGTGTTCAACCCGGCGATGAAGGCCAACGGGTGGGAGTCGCCGTTCACGGTCCTACAGATCGTCAATGACGACATGCCGTTCCTGGTCGATTCGGTGAGCATGGCGCTGGCCGAGATGGGCGTGTCGGTCCATGTCCTGGGCCATCCGCTGGTGCGGGTGGAACGGGACCGCAGCGGCAAGCTGTTGCGGGTGGGCGAGGGTAAGGCCGAATCGCTGATGCTGCTGGAGATCGACCGCCAGCCCGCCGAGGCGATGTCCGCGATCGAGCAGCGCGTGGCCGCCGTGCTGGCCGAGGTGCGCTCGGTGGTGGCCGACTGGGGCGTGATGCGCGAGCGCATGCAGGTGCTGGCCGACGACCTGGCCACCCGCCGCATGCCGGTGGATGACGCCGGCCGGCGCGAAGCGCAGGAGTTCCTGCGCTGGGCCGCCAACGACCACTTCATCCTGTTCGGATACCGCGAGTACCGGGTGCTGCGCCAGGGCGGGCAGGACGTGCTGGCGCCGGTGGAAGGCTCGGGCCTGGGCCTGATGCGCGGGCGCGACAACGCCGCCCCGCGCCCGGTCGCCACGCTGGCGGCCCACGGGCTCAACGAGGCGGGCGCCGGGATCGAGCCGCTGATCCTGACCAAGACCAATGCCCGTTCGCGGCTGCACCGCAAGGGCTACATGGACTACATCGGCGTGCTGGAGTTCGACGCCGCCGGCCGCATCACCGGCGAGCAGCGCTTCCTCGGCCTGTACACCTCCAGCGCCTACAACCGCCGCCCGTGGGAGATCCCGCTGGTGCGCGAGCGCCACGAGTACGTGATGCGCCGCTCCGGCCTGGCCCCGAACAGCCACAGCGGCAAGGCCCTGCGCCATATCCTGGAGACGCTGCCGCGCGAGGAGCTGTTCCAGTCCAGCCAGGAGGACCTGTACCGCACCGCCACCGGCGTGCTCGGCCTGCAGGAGCGCGTGCGCAGCCGGCTGTTCCTGCGCCGCGACCGTTACGGGCGCTTCTTCTCGGCGCTGGTCTACATCCCGCGCGAGCGGTTCAACACCGACGTGCGCCTGCGCATCGAGTCGCTGCTGCGCGAGGCCCTGCACGGCGAGCACGTGGACTCCAGCGTGGTCCTCGGCGAATCCCCGCTGGCCCAGCTGCACCTGATCGTGCGTCCGAAGGGAGGCGAGGTGGTGGACGTGGACACCGCCGGCCTGGAGCACGGCCTGGCCCACCTGCTGCGCAACTGGCAGGACGACCTGCGCGAGCTGCTGATCGCCCGCCATGGCGAAGCCGAGGGGCTGCGCCTGGCGGCCAGTTACGGTCGTGCTTTGCCGGCAGGCTACATCGAGGATGTGTCGCCGGAGCTGGCCGCCAACGACGTCGAGCAGCTGGCCGCGCTGGGCGGTCCGGACGACCTGCGCCTGAGCCTGCATCCGGCCCAGCGCGAGGGTGCCGGCGGACTGCGCCTCAAGCTGTACCGGCAGCATGACGACATCCCGCTGTCCGACGTCCTGCCGCTGATGGAGAACATGGGCCTGCGGGTCATCTCCGAGCATCCGTACCGCCTGCAGGCGACGCTGCCCGGCGGCGGCAGCCAGCCGATCTACATCCAGGACTTCGAGGTCCAGGCCCCGGCCGACAGCGTCGACGCCACCGCGCTGGCCAGCGCGTTCGAGCAGGCGTTCGCCGCGACCTGGTCCGGCCGTGCCGAGAACGATGCGTTCAACCGCCTGGTGCTGGCCGCCGCGCTCGACTGGCGCCAGGTCGCGTTGCTGCGCGGCTACTGGAAGTACCTGTTGCAGACCGGCGTGCCGTTCTCGCAGGGTTCGGTCGAACAGACCCTGGCCCGTTACCCGCTGCTGGCCCGGCTGCTGGTCGAGCTGTTCGAGGCGCGCTTCGACCCGGCCCTCGCCGACGCGGCGCAGGTGCGCGCCGGCCAGCAGCAGCTGGCCGACCAGCTGCGCCCGCTGGCGCGCGGCGAGGAAGGCACGGTGCGCGTGCTGCAGGAGGTGGTGGACGCGCGCGGCGCCGAGCGCGGCGCGCGGTCGGGCGTGGTGCGCGACGCGCTGCTGCGGCTGCTGGACCGGGTGGACAGCCTGGACGACGACCGCATCCTGCGCAGCTTCATCGACGTGATCGACGCGACCCTGCGCACCAGCTACTACCAGCGCGATGCCGCCGGCCAGCCGGCGGAAACCATCAGCTTCAAGTTCGACCCGGCCCAGGTGCCGGACATGCCCAAGCCGCGTCCGTACCGCGAGATCTTCGTGTACGGCCCGCGGGTGGAAGGCGTGCACCTGCGCTTCGGCCCGGTCGCCCGCGGCGGCCTGCGCTGGTCGGACCGGCGCGAGGACTTCCGCACCGAGGTGCTGGGCCTGGTCAAGGCGCAGATGGTCAAGAACACGGTGATCGTGCCGGTCGGCGCCAAGGGCGGCTTCTACGCCAAGCGCCTGCCGGACCCGGCGGTGGACCGCGACGCGTGGTTCGCCGAGGGCGTGGCCTGCTACAAGCTGTTCATCCAGGGCCTGCTGGACATCACCGACAACATCGTCGACGGCCGCATCGTGCCGCCGCTGGACGTGGTCCGCCACGACCAGGACGACCCGTACCTGGTGGTGGCCGCCGACAAGGGCACGGCGACCTTCTCCGACATCGCCAACGGCCTGGCCGTGGCGCATGGCTTCTGGATGGGCGACGCGTTCGCCTCCGGCGGCTCGGTCGGCTACGACCACAAGGGCATGGGCATCACCGCCCGCGGCGCCTGGGAGTCGGTCAAGCGGCACTTCCGTGCCCTGGGCCGCGACAGCCAGGCCGAGGACTTCACCTGCGCGGGCATCGGCGACATGTCCGGCGACGTGTTCGGCAACGGCATGCTGCTGTCGCGCCACATCCGCCTGCTCGCGGCCTTCGACCACCGCCACATCTTCCTTGACCCGGCGCCGGACGCGGCGCGCTCCTTCGCCGAACGCGAGCGCCTGTTCGCCCTGCCGCGCTCGAGCTGGCAGGACTACGACACCAGGCTGATCAGCAAGGGCGGCGGGGTGTACCCGCGCAGCGCCAAGTCGATCGAGATCACCCCGCAGGTGCGCGAGGCGCTGGGACTGGCCGACGGCGTGCGGGCCATGTCGCCGGTGGACCTGATGCAGGCGATCCTGCGCGCACCGGTGGACCTGCTGTGGAACGGCGGCATCGGCACCTACGTCAAGGCCTCCACCGAGCAGCATTCGGACGTGGGCGACCGGGCCAACAACGCCATCCGGGTCAACGGCGGCGAGCTGCGCTGCCGGATCGTGGGCGAGGGCGGCAACCTGGGCATGACCCAGCTGGGCCGCATCGAGGCCGCGCAGGCGGGGGTACTGCTCAACACCGACTTCATCGACAACTCCGCCGGCGTGGACACCTCCGACCACGAGGTCAACATCAAGATCCTGCTCAACGCCGCGGTGCAGGACGGTTCGCTGACGGTGCCGGCCCGCAACAAGCTGCTGGCCTCCATGACCGACGAGGTCGCGCGGCTGGTGCTGCTGGACAACTACCGCCAGAACCAGGCCATCAGCCTGATGGAGCGGATGAGCGCCCGGCGGCTGGGTTCCAAGCAGCATTTCATCCGCACCCTGGAGTCGCAGGGCCTGCTCGACCGCCAGATCGAGTTCCTGCCGTCGGACGCGGAACTGGCGGCACGCAAGGCGCGCGGCCAGGGCATGACCCGTCCCGAGCTGGCGGTGCTGCTGTCCTACTCCAAGCTGGTGGCGTTCCAGCAGCTGCTGGACTCGGACATCCCGGAAGACCCGTACCTGTCGCGTGAGCTGCAGCGTTACTTCCCGCAGCCCCTGCAGAAGAAGTACGCGCCGCTGATGGAGCAGCACCGGCTCAAGCGCGAGATCATCGCCACCGCGGTGACCAACGCCACCATCAACCGCATGGGTGCGACCTTCCTGATGCGGATGCAGGAGGACACCGGCCGCAGCCCGGCGGAGGTGGCCAAGGCGTACACCGTCAGCCGCGAGGTGCTCGACGCGCGCAGCCTGTGGGCGCAGATCGACGCGCTGGACGGCAAGCTGCCCGAGTCGGCCCAGGTCGACGCCCTGCAGGTGATCTGGAACCTGCAGCGCTCGTTCGTGCGCTGGCTGCTGGGCCGTCCGGGGCCGATGCCCAGCATCGCCGACGCGGTCGAGCGCTACCGCGATTCGTTCAACGCGATCCGCTCGGCGTCCGGCGTGCTGCCCGATTCGCGGCGTCCGGCCTACGAGGCGGCGCTGCGCGAGTGGAAGGACAAGGGCATGCCGGCGGCGCTGGCCCAGCAGCTGGCCGAGCTGCCGTACCTGGAGCCGGCGTTCGACATCATCGAACTGGCGGCCGAGCGCCGGCTCAAGCCGGTGGAGGTGTCGCGCGTGCACTTCCGGCTGGGCGAGGCGCTGGGCCTGCCGTGGCTGTTCGAGCAGATCGACGCGCTGGCCGTGGACGGGCGCTGGCATGCGGTGGCACGCGGCGTGATGCGCGACGAACTGGCCGCGCACCAGCGCGCACTGGCCGGGCAGGCGGTGGCGCAGCCGGCCTCGGATCCGGATGCCAAGGTGGCCCAGTGGATGCAGCGCGACGACGCCTCGCTGCGCTTCACCCTGGCCATGCTCGAGGAGCTGTCGGCGCAGAAGACGCTCGACTATCCGACGCTGTCGGTGGCCGTGCAGAAACTCGGCCAGCTGGCCGCCCGCGGTTGATCGGCGGCGCGCGGCGGTGGCAATGGCCGGACGCCCGTGGCGGGCGTGCGTCCGTTGCCGCCGCAACCGCCGGATGTGAGCGCGATGCGGAGCCATCGCGCGTCCGGGCGGGTATCCTCCGGGGGCATGGACGAACGCCGCACGGAGTTACCGATGACCGCAGAGCCCCGCATCGCCTTCCTCGCCAGTGCCGCGCCGGGCGCGCAGGAGGCGCTTGCCGCCCTGGTCGACCGGCATGGCAGCTGCCCACCGCAGGAAGCCGACGTGATCTGCTCGCTCGGCGGCGACGGCTTCATGCTGCAGACGCTGCATCGCCATGGCGCGCTGGGCAAGCCGGTGTACGGGATGAAGCTGGGCACCGTCGGGTTCCTGATGAACCACTACCGTTCCGACGGCCTGCTCGAGCGGCTGGCGGCTGCCGAGCCGGCGATCCTCAGGCCGCTGGAGATGGTCGCCCAGACCGAATCCGGCAGCACCGTCGGCTCACTGGCCTACAACGAGGTGTCGCTGCTGCGGCAGACGCGCCAGGCCGCGCACATCCGCATCGATCTCAATGGCCAGCAGCGCCTGGACGAGCTGATCTGCGACGGGGTGATGGTTTGCAGCCCGGCCGGCAGCACCGCCTACAACTTCTCCGCGCACGGTCCGATCCTGCCGCTGGGCTCGCACACCATCGCGCTGACGCCGATCGCCGCCTTCCGCCCGCGGCGCTGGCGCGGGGCGATCCTGAAGGCGGAGACCGAGGTGCGCTTCGAGGTGCTGGACCCGTACAAGCGCCCGGTGAGCGTGACCGCCGATTCGCACGAGACCCGCGACGTGGTCGAGGTGGTGATCCGCGAGTCGCGCGACCGCACGGTGACGCTGCTGTTCGACCCGGAACACAACCTGGAAGAACGTATCCTGGCCGAACAATTCGTGGTATGACAGGACAGCCGCGCATCTGCCGGCAGGGGCCGTCGGGAGCGGCCCCGGGGAACACATAAAACACGTTGCAAGAAACTTCGACCGAAGGGGAGGGGCCCCGTGAAGTTGTTGTATCTGATCCTGCTCTGCGCCCTGCCGGCGCAGGGCTTCGCTGCCTGTGCTTTCGATACCAACCTGGCGCCCTTCAAGGTCGCCAGCAGCCAGGCCGTGGACACCGCCGACATCCCGGCACCCGAGCTGGAGGATGTTTCCTTTACCCGGGGAATCTCCGGCGGCGCGGTATGCGACCAGCTGGGGTTCCTGACCATCAAGCTGCGCTGGCCGCGTGGCAGCCGCTACGACCTGGAGGAGATCGGCTTCGAGTACCGGGTCGTGGGCGGCGAGCCGCCGGAAGGACTGCTGCCGGCCGGGCCGGTGGTGGCCGCCGGCGTGAAGGGCCGCCGCACCGAGCACCAGCTGACCTGGAACGACGGGCGCCCTGGCGAGCAGGAGCCGTTGCGGCTGCTGCTGGAGGTGCGCGCGGTGACGGCCGATGGCTGGCGCGGCCAGCCCGCGCAGGTACGGGTGGGCGGCGTGCCCTGACCGGAATGCGGCGTGGGCGGTCATGCCCGGTGCCATAATCCGGGCATGACCCTGCCGCAGAGCTACATCCAGGACAACACCCCGCGGGTGCTCACCGTGGCCGTCACCTCGCGGGCGCTGTTCGACCTGGAGGAAGGCCACGCGCTGTTCGAGCGCGACGGCCTGGAGGCCTACTCGCAGTACCAGCGCCACAACGAGGACCAGGTGCTGGAACCGGGCGTGGCGTTCCCGGTGGTGCGCAAACTGCTGGCGCTCAACCGGCGCCTGCCGGCCGACGCGCCGCAGGTCGAGGTCATCCTGCTGTCACGCAACTCGGCCGATACCGGGTTGCGCATCTTCAACTCCATCCAGCACTACGGGCTGGACATCGTGCGCGCGGTGTTCACCGCCGGCGAACCGACCTGGCCGTACGTGGCGCCGTTCGGCACCAACCTGTTCCTGTCGGCCAACCCCGAGTCGGTGCGTCGCTCGCTGGAGCATGGTGTGGCCGCCGCCACGATCCTGCCGGCGCGTGCGGTGGATGCGCCGCGCGACCAGCTGCGCATCGCCTTCGACGGCGATGCGGTGATCTTCGGCGACGAGAGCGAGCGCATCTCGCGGGAGCAGGGCGTGGCCGCGTTCGGCATCCATGAGCGGGAGCGGGCGCGCGAGCCGCTGTCCGGCGGTCCGTTCCGCGGCTTCCTGGCGGCGCTGCACGAACTGCAGGCGGCGTTCCCGCCGGGGGAGGACGCGCCGATCCGCACCGCGCTGGTCACCGCGCGCTCGGCACCGGCGCACGAGCGGGTGATCCGCACGCTGCGTGACTGGGGCGTACGCCTGGACGAGGCGCTGTTCCTGGGCGGGCGTGCCAAGGGCCCGTTCCTGGCGGCGTTCGGCGCGGACATCTTCTTCGACGACTCGGCGCACAACATCGACAGTGCGCGCCTGCACGTGGCGGCCGGCCACGTGCCGCATGGCGTGGCCAACCCCGAATAGCGCCGCCGTGGCTCAGTCGCCGGCGTGGTGGCTGGCCAGCTCCAGCAGCCGTGCCGGGATATGGTGCAGGGCGAGGATTTCCTGCGCCGCGCCCATGCGCACCGCCGCCCCGGGCATGCCCCAGACCACGCTGCTGGCCTCGTCCTGAACCAGGGTCGCCGCCCCGGCTTCGCGCATTTCCAGCAGCCCGCGGGCGCCATCGTCGCCCATGCCGGTGAGGACCACGCCGATGGCGTTGGCACCGGCGCTGCGGGCTACCGAGCGGAACAGCACGTCGACCGCCGGGCGATGGCGGTTCACCGGCGGACCGGCATCGATCCGGCAGCGCCAGCGCGCACCGTCGCGCACCACCCGCAGGTGGTGGTCGCCCGGGGGCAGGTAGGCGTGACCGGGCAGCACCAGCTCCCCGTCCGTGGCCTCGCGCACCAGCATCGGGGAGTGCCGGTCCAGCCGCTCGACGAACGCGCGGCTGAAGCCCCCCGGGATGTGCTGGGTGAGGACCACCGCCGGCGCGTCGGCGGGCATCTGTTCGAGTACGGCGCGGATCGCTTCGGTGCCGCCGGCGGAGGCGCCGATGGCGACCAGGCGATCGGTGGTGCGGAAGCGGGCGGCCATGGGCGCCGGCGGTGCCGCCGCGGTGCCGGGGCGCGGCCCGGCGCGCACCAGCGCCTGCACCCGTGCCCGCGCCGCGCCCTTGACCTTGGCCGCGATCTCGTCGGCGTATTCCTCCAGCCCCTGGGCCACGCCCAGGCGCGGCTTGGTCACGAAGTCCACCGCGCCCAGCGCCAGGGCCTGCAAGGTGACCTCCGCCCCGCGCTCGGTGAGCGAGGAGACCATCACCACCGGCATCGGCCGCAGCCGCATCAGGTTCTCCAGGAACGCCAGGCCGTCCATCCGCGGCATCTCCACGTCCAGGGTCAGCACGTCGGGATTCAGGCGCTTGATCTTGTCGCGCGCCAGGTAGGGATCGGCCGCGGTGCCGACCACCTCGATGTCCGGATCGCGCGCCAGCAGCTCGCTGAGCACCTGGCGCACCACCGCCGAGTCGTCGACCACCAGCACGCGGACGGCCATCAGAAAAGCTCCACGCCGCCGCTGACCGGCGTGCGCGACAGGCGCGAGCGCACGGCCGACTCGGCGGCCACCACTTCGGCGCCGTGCGCGTGCGGCAGGCGGTTGACGATCACCTTGCCGGTCTGCGGGAAGAACCACACCTTGCGCGGGTGGATGCCGCGCAGGTCCTCGGCCATCACCGGGATGTGCTCGGCATCGAGGTAGGACAGCACGAAGTCGGCGTTGCGGGTGCCGACCGGGTTGCTGGTGAAGCCCTTGAGCACGTTGGCGCCACCGAACACCTTGGCCTCCAGGCGCTTGCGGCTGGCCCCGCGCTTGAGCAGCTCGTTGATCAGCACTTCCATCGCGTAGCCGCCGTAGCGCGCCGGCGCACCGTCGCCGGTGTTGCCGTCGGGCAGCAGGAAGTGGTTCATGCCGCCGAGGTTGAGCAGCGGGTCCCGGATGCAGGCGGCCACGCACGAGCCGAGCACGGTGACCAGCGCGGTGCCGTCGTCCACCACCAGGTACTGGGTCGGCAGCAGTTTGGCGGCCGGCACCTGGAACTGGGGATCGCGGTAGCGCATCACCCCGTCGGACTGCAGGGCCACGCTCATGCGCGCACCGTGCGGCGGTAGAGGGTGCGCCCGCACGGCTGGATCAGGTCCGCCGCGTGCAGGTAGTTCTCCGAGTGCCCGGTATAGAGCAGGCTGGAGGGCTCCATGTGCCCGACCAGGCGCGAAAGCACCGCCCGCTGGGTGGGCTTGTCGAAGTAGATCATCACGTTGCGGCAGAAGATGGCGGCGAAGCTGCCACCGGCGTCATAGCGCGGGGCCAGCAGGTTCAGCGGACGGAACTCGACCAGCGAGCGCAGCGCGGGGACCACCCGGCAGCGTCCCTCGTTGGGGCCGGTGCCGCGCTGGAAGTAGCGGCGGCGGGTATCGGCGTCCAGTCCGGCGATCCGCTCCAGCGGATAGACCCCGCGCTGGGCGGTGGCCAGCACCTGGGTGTCGATGTCGGTGGCGAGGATTCGCACCGGCGGGGCGAGCGTGCCGTAGGCCTCGCAGGCGGTGATCGCCATGGACCAGGCTTCCTCGCCCGTGGACGCCGCGCAGCTCCACAGCCGCACGTTGCCGCTGCCGGACAGCGACTGCAGTTGCGCGTGCAGGTGTTCGAAATGGTGCGGCTCGCGGAAGAACGCGGTGAGGTTGGTGGTCAGCGCGTTGGTGAACGACTGCCACTCCGGGCCATCCGGATCGGCATCCAGCAGGTCCAGGTAGTCGCCGAAATCGTCCATCCCCAGTGCGCGCAGGCGCCGCGACAGCCGGCCGTAGACCATGTCGCGCTTGGCAGGCGCCAGCGCGATGCCCGCGCGGGCGTGGATCATCTGGCAGACGCGGCGGAAGTCGCGGTCGGAGAACGCGAAGTCGCGCTGCTCCGGCGGGGGATGGGGAAGCTGGCTGGTGCTCATCTGGTCGGGTTGGCCCGGTGCGCTGCCTCGATGGGATATCGGCCGCGCGCGGACTTTGTGTAGTCGCGCCGCGCGGCCGCGTGCTCCGGGCTGGCCCTCAGGCCGCCGCCCGGCGCGTGGGCGGCACCCCGCCCGCGGCGGCCTCGCCGGCGGCCTCCAGGCGGAAGCTCGCCACGGCCTGGGCCAGGCCGGAGGCCTGTTCTTCCATGGCGCGTGCGGCGGCGGAGGCTTCCTCGACCAGGGCGGCGTTCTGCTGGGTGGTCTCGTCCATCTGCACGATGGTCTGGTTGACCTGCTCGATGCCGGTGGCC